>Ga0123356_10000143_pt1 | contig 80868 bp, 62 predicted proteins | sample TergutEmb28metaG_2_FD_92546 | JGI IMG/M metagenome (GOLD analysis project Ga0123356, IMG submission 92546) | Embiratermes neotenicus P3 segment gut microbial communities from Petit-Saut dam, French Guiana - Emb289 P3 | ecosystem: Host-associated > Arthropoda: Insects > Digestive system > Gut ...
CAAAATATCACTCGCCCGGCGCCAAGGCAAGGACACGCGATGCAGGACACGCCGAATGCGAAGGTGGGCAACGCCTGCGCTCCCACCCCAAAATCCACGAGCTTTCGGCGTCCGAAAGCCCGCAACTCCCTGAACTGCCCAGAGGCAACACCCGCCCGGGGCCGCAGGCGCGGCGTGAAGCCCCGGGAATGGCCTTGCGCCCCCGGGACACGGCCTCTAACGGCCGAAGCCCCGTCCTCTCCGGCATTCATTCCGCAAGAGTTAGCCCCGCTCGAGGGATTCGAGCTTTCGTCCTTTTCATTTCTTCGGCGCAGGCCGCGCGTCTCTTGGAAGTTCGCCCATGGAAGTTCGCCCAAGGTTTGAATATTTTTTTCGCCCATCGCTGAACAGGCTGCTTACCGCGTCGCGCCGCTTTCGTCATAAGCATTGGAGGTGGCGTCATGAAAGCTCTGAGAACAGCGAGTCTGTGGGCGGTATTCGCGGGATGGGTTCTGCTGCCGGCCCTGGCCCAGAATCCGACCCGTTCTACGGCGGATTCGGTGAGAGGCTACTTTGTTTCCGTCAATCGTCGGGTTCTTGAAATGGCAAGAGACTTTCCGGAGGACAAATACGATTTCCGGCTGAAGCCGGAGATGCGTTCCTTTGGCGCCGTCATTGTGCATATCGCATCCGGAAATGTCTATGCGGCAAAAGCCGGGCGCGGCGAAAAGGTGAAGTGGGATGAGCTCGATGCCGACCGCTACAAGACCAAATCCGAAGCGGTGGCGCTGCTCGAGAAGAGCATCGCGGACGCGGAGGCGGCGATGAAGACCTTGAAGGACGATTCCTTTGCCAAAAGCGTTGAGCCGTGGCTCGCGGTCACCGAGCATACCGCCGAGCATTACGGACTGCTCGTGGCGTACTATCGCGCAAACGGTTTGGTTCCGCCGGCGTCTCGACCGAGCAAGTAAAGCTGCGCTATGAGGACCTGGCACCGTCGGAGCTGCCCGGACACTGCGCATCACTCGGTCGAAAGCCAGCAGAACCGGTCACTTCGTGATCACGCCGCATGCGATCCGGTCCAGGGAGACACGAATGCTTTTTTCGGTGAGCTGGCAGGCATACCGGTGGCTGACGCGCCGCAATGCCAGCAGCCCGTACACTGGACCGCTTTGACGAGCCACCCGACAGCCGCCGCAAACCTCGACGGGAGTCGACCCTCATCGCCGGCGAGCGAATGGAACGCGGGGCAACGCCCCATTCGCATGTGCTTTGAGCTACGAGCGATCACCCCGGACCTACTGCTTCGGCGGTGACTGCGCGCCCTTCGAACCACCAGCTGCGCACTGGCCCGTTCCTCTACCGATGCGCTGAACATCGATGGAACCACTGCCCGCCTTCTCCGTGTCCTTCACATTACCCGCGACCTGCACGGATTCTCCGACATGCGGCGTCAGCTTCGACACATCAGCGGTTGCAGGAAAATTCAGCTTGTACGTAGTGCCAGCTTTGTCGGTGATCGTGAAGTTCGGGTTGCTGCCGCCCAGGCAGCCCTCGGTGACAGCCACGTTCGGCATCTGTGCCTGGGACCCGGGCTGCCCACCGCTCTGCTTCGGGGCACTGCCTGGCTGTTGTGCCATCGACCAGGACGTCGCCAGCATGCACAGGGTTATGATCACAATCCGTTTCATTACGGAACCTCCAGCAAAGTTTCGCGCTGTTGCGCGTTTCAAGATCGTAGCTGGCGCAGAGACTTAAAACAATTCGAGAGCCTGCCGATATTTGTCCCCAGAATGAGCTCATTCGATCGAGTGGACTAAGCTTTGCTCGCAAATTGTTGAAATGTTGGAGACGTTCGACAACAAGAACGACTCAACAGATCAAGCCGACGAGCTTAGCTGTCGAGAAATCGCTAGTACATGTGAGTGCAGTGGGTGATGACGTCGGATGAAACCGGCTCCAAGGCGAGCTGAATCTGGGGGATAACGGCGTGCTCAGCGGATCTCGGTTGTCCCCGGTGCCGAGCAACTGGAGCAACTCGGTGAACCTGTTCTCTTCGAAGGCCCGCCGCGCTTTCCCGATCCCGCCGAGAGCGTACGGCTTGACTTCGAACTCGATCGAATCCTCGGGCGCGTGCTCGAGCAAGGTTGCAGCTCGAATTGAATTCGAGGTGGGAGACATCGCGAAAGCCCGACCACGATCGCGCCGTGGAAGGTTTGCGCCTCGCCGTCTCGACCGAGCAAGTAAAGATCCGCTATGAGGACCTACCGGAGTTGCCCGGACAATGCGCATCACTCGGTCGAAAGCCAGCAGAACCGGTCACTTCGTAATCACGCCGCATGCGATCCGGTCTCCAGAATTGCCTGTCGGATCGGTCGTCATGTCATCCGGCTTTGCGTGAATAACCAACGCAGTACCGCCATTGCTAAACAGGGACCGGCCACCGTCGCCCAAGTCCACGTCGTTGTCGACAATGGTCGCTCTTGCCGTGCCGTTCGCGGCCACCGTGAGGTTCTTCATGTCCCCGGCGTGATGCCCTTCCGGATTTTTGAGTCCGTGCTTCTTGCCCTCGGGATTGAAGTGCGGACCAGCCGTCTTGAAATCCGGTGGATCGCACTTCGCATTCTGGTGAAAATGTATCCCGTGCTCGCCCGCGGGAAGGTTCTTTGCTTTCAGTTCGACGATCACGCCATGGGAAGCGGATTTGATGATGGCTGTTCCGGCATCCTGCCCTTGGGCGGTGGTCAGCCGGACGGTAACATTTTGCGCCATCCCGGCGGCGGCGCAGCCGAGAACCGTCAGGAGCGCCATTGTGCAGAACCCTTTTCGTGGCATCGCGAGTTCTCCTTGCAGATTGTGGATCAGCCGGGGGGGTGCAATCGGCCCCCCCCCGGGCGGTCGCGCCGGTTTGGGAGCATCACGCCGGCTGCCTGATCCGGGGTCCGTCAATAATCTCTATCGATATACTCCTCGGGAACGTCGTCTTCCGGCACTTCGCGGGTATGCGCTTCTCTCTCGTCCGATTTGTCCGCCTCCTCAACACCTGCGACCGCACCCGCCTCAAAGGCGTTTCCCTCCTCAACCAGTTCATCGACGCTTTCAGAGTCCGCGTTCTCGGCGCGCGAAAGGCCTTCGAAATCCGGTTGTTGATTGGACGATGTCTTGCCGGGCCTCCGCCGTCGAGTCCGGAATTCCTGCTCGAGTTCGCGGGCGGTGTTCACGGAGGCTTTCTTCGCCCGGCCGCCACGCCGGCTTGAGGCCTTCTTCCGGCTCGGTTTCTTGCGCAACGCCTTGAGGGTTCCGGTCTTGCCGCGGACGGCCCTCTTCTTGGCGGTCCTCCGGGTTGGGGAGCTGTTCTGTTTACGCTTGTTGCTCTTCTTCCTGGATGGCATGCGGGCAGTCTATCACTCCAGCCCAACTCCGGAGGTCCGGGGTCCAAACCCCCGGGCGTGGAGTCTACGCCGCTCGACGATTGAGGTCCGAGCTCCGGGGGAGATGGACTCTCGTCCCCCGATCGCGGGAGGGAAGCATGCGCCATGCAGTCACGGCGCTCGCCAGTGCGAGAACGGCCGAAACCAGCATCACGATTCGAAATCCGAAGATAAATGCGTGTCGAACCGCCAAGCGAATCTTCTCCCGGGTTCCAGGGTCCTGATCGGCTGGAGGCTCCAACCCGGCAAGCTTGGCCGCGTTCGCCTCAACGTAGTGGACCAGCGCCGGGTCCGGCCGCAGACTGCGAACCGACGCCTTCAAGGAGTGGCTGAAAGATGCCACCATGACCAAGCCCAGGACGGCAACCGCCAACACCCCCGCTACGCGAGCCACCGCATTGTTTATTCCCGAGGCAGTCCCGGCGCGGTCCTCCTCGACCGAGGTCATGACCACGGTGGTCAAGGGTGCGACACTGGTGGCCATACCTAGACCCAGCACGATGAATGCGGGAAAGAACGTTCTCCAGTAATTGGCTTCGACCGATGGCGCCATGCATAAGAGAAAACCCGCGGCCGCAATGAGCGGGCCGACCGTGAGCGGAAGCCTTGCGCCGTAACGTGCGACCAGGCCGCCCGACCAGCGCGAAAGAGCGAACATGAGCAGAATCATCGGCAGGGCGGCGGCTCCGGTCGCGGTGGGGGAGTAGTTCTGCACCTGGATCAAGTTGAGGGGAAACAGGAAAAAGAAAATTCCCAGCCCGGCGTAGAGAAACAGGGTCAATACATTCGCCGCCGCGAAGCTTCGAGACTGGAACAGTTCGAGTGGAACCATGGGCGCGGCTACCCGCCTCTCCACCCACGGAAAAAGGGCGAGCAGGACGCAGCCCCCCGTCAAGCTCCCCAAGACGAGCGGGTGCTTCCAGCCGAGGAATGCCGATTCTAAGAATCCATACACCAGACCGGTCAAACCCAGCGTCGCCACCGCGGCTCCCAGCCAATCGACCCGCTTGGGGTTCGAGCTGCGCGATTCCGGCACGTGCCGCAAGCTGATCGCGATGACCAGCGCAGCGAGCGGGAGATTCATGAAGAACACCCAGTGCCACGACGCATGTTCGACCAGCCATCCCCCAAGGACAGGGCCGAGAGCGGTCGTGATTGCCGTGAATCCGGACCAGGTCCCGATCGCGCGCCCGCGGGAGCTTTCAGCGAACGATGCGCTGATGATCGCCAGGCTGCCGGGCACCAGGAATGCAGCCGCGACGCCCTGCACCGAGCGCCAGAACACCAGGCCAGTGATGCTCGTGGACAAGCCGCAACCGGCGGAGGCGACGGCAAAGCCGGCTATGCCTGACAAAAACATCGCCCGGCGTCCCCAGGCGTCCCCCAATGCGCCACCGACCAGGATCAGGGCGGAAAGAAACAAGCCATAGGATTCGATCACCCATTGAACGGACACGATGTCGGCATGCAGATCGGACTCGAGCGCGGCGAGAGCAACATTGACGGCGGTGCCGTCGATGAACGCCATGCTTGAGCCGAGAATGGTGGCCGCAAGGACCCATGGGCGCGATTTCCCGGCACACGGAGAATCCGCGGCTCCCGCCCTGATTAGCGCCTCATCGCATGGCTGTCTCATACTCGGATGTGGATGCCGCTCGATCGAGACCGGATTCCGGCGCTCAAACAGCCGGATGGCAGGCGCTCCGGTCTCCCTTCGAGAGACGATCGTCGCGGCAAGAGAAGAGGGCGAAGAAAGGTGCTGAGGAACTTGCCCGGTTCATGCGTCCGCATTCTCCAGAGCGGCGCCGCCCCCTGGGGGGCTTTCGCCTGCGATCTTTCCCCGACACGGCTGCCCTTCATCCAACGGGCGGGAATCAAGAGCAGGCGCCGGTCGGGGGCCACCCCCCCCCGATATCGAAGCGATCAACCAGAAGATAAACCGAGCTGTGCGGAATCAGCCGGCAAGAACTAGGCGGAGGTGGCCGTCAACCTCCAGCCGATTCTCTCGATTGCATCCTCGAGCCGGTACCCCCTTCGCCTCCACTCGGCGAACCCGCCGAGCAGCGGCCGGACACGCGTAATTCCGATGGCTCTCAATTGGCGCGCCACACTGGCGCTCGAGGCTTCGTTCGGTCACGTGCAGTACAAGATAATTTCGCGGTCGCGCGGAATTTCGTGCTGTCGCGCCGAGAGCTCATCGGGAGTCATACGAATCGCGCCTGGAACGATGCGGGGATCAGCCAGCATATCGAGGGGATGCCGTAGATCCACGATGAAGGGAGGCGGTTCGGCGTCCATCAGGTTCAGCAGCTCTTCGGGGGTAATGCGGGCGAGGTTGATCTCACGTTGAAGCCTCTGCTTCCGGTAATAACGCCACCCCAGGATTCCGACGGCGCCCATCACGGCCAAGCCGAGCACAGCGGCCCGAATGGAGCCGGGGAAAACCAACAGCCGATCCAGGCGGTTGCCAACGAGACGGCCGGCAAGCAGAAAGGTCCCCACAAACAGCAGGCTTCCAAGAAAGTCATAAACGAAGAACACCCACAGGGGACTGCCCGAACTCGCCGCCAGCGGCACGGCAACCGTGCTGACGCCGGGGATGAATTTTGCCACCAGGAGCGCGCGATCGCCATGCCGCGAAATCAATTCCGAACTCCGGCGTACGCAGGTTGCCGGGTTCAGGGAGATCTTGCACAGGACGCGCAGAACGTCGGAACCGCGGCGTCGGCCGAGAACATACCACGCCAGGTCTCCGAGCAAACAACCCAGCACCCCGATCAGCAGGGCGTTTCCGAAGGCCAGTTGACCGGCGGCGCATAAAACCCCGGCGCCAATCAGTATCGGGATTGCCGGCACCGGTGCTCCGAGTTGCCCGGCCACAATCCACACCAATAGAACCAGGTAACCGTGTTTCGCGAAGGCAGCAAGAGATTCGTGCATGACGATCCCGGCACTTTCTTGAGTTGAGAATAACGGTTCCCCGGGCCAAGTCAAGCGCTTCGGCTCCGGTTCCCGATCCGGCGGCCGGCGGTCATCCGGGTCCCCTTCGGCAATCCCCGCCGGAACGGGCCTTGGTCTCTATCGAGCGCTACTCATCTAAGAGTCGATCCGCAAACGGCAGGTTAAGAAATGGAAGCCAATCCCATTCTCTTTCGCGATCTCACCTACATCTTCGTAGCGGCGGTGTTCGGCGGTATGGCAGCGTGGCGGCTGCGTTTGCCGCTGGTTCTTGGCTTTGTTCTCGGTGGAATCGCGATCAGTCCCTTCACTCCTGGTCCGTACCTTTCAGACCTGCACGAGTTTGAAGTCTTCGCCCAAGTCGGCGTCGTGCTCTTGATGTTTTCAATCGGGGTTGATTTCTCGATCCCCGAGCTGATGCAGGTCAAGTCGGTTGCCCTCATCGGGGGGCCGATTGGGATCCTGCTCCTGGTGCTCCTTGCCCTCGGCGCCGGACAACTGGCTGGCTGGAGTGGACGAGAGGGCTTTGTGATCGGCGCCGCCGTTTCCGTGGCCAGCACCATGGTCCTGGCGCGCTGGTTGAGCGACTCCGGGCGTCTGAACACAACCTACGGACGCGTGATGATCGGAATTACGCTGGTGGAAGATCTGGCCGTCATCTGCCTGACCGTCGTGATTCCCGTACTCGGCAACCCCGGGGCTGGCGGCGGGCTGAGGGCGATATGGGCCCTGGACAAGGCTCTGCTGCTTCTGGTTCCGTTGATTTTCCTGACGATCAAGGTGATACCTCCTCTTCTTCGCCACGTCAAACGAACGTGCAACGCAGAACTGCAGCTACTGGTTGCGATCGCCATCTGCCTGGCTACGGCTGCCCTCGCACAAGCGGTTGGATTCTCGGTGGCGCTTGGCGCCTTTCTCGCCGGAGTGTCGATCAGCAGCCTGCCCGAGCTTCATGACGCCCATGCTCAGATGGTTCCGCTCCGTGATGCTTTCGTCGCGCTGTTTTTCGTCACCCTGGGAACACTGGTTCGCCCCGCAATGCTGTGGGAACGTCTGCCCCTTCTCTGCCTGATGCTGGCGCTCATCGTGGTCGGCAAATTTCTTGTATGGACCATGGTCCTGTGGCTCTTCCGCTATCCGCTCCCAACAGCGGTTGCGGTCGCTTCCGGGTTGACGCAGATCGGAGAACTCTCGTTTGTGGTGGTGAAAACGGCTCGATCAGCGGGATGGGTCGATGAAGGCGTCTTCAGCACCGTGATTGCCGCTTCGGTCATTTCCATACTGCTGAACGTCTTCCTAGTCCGAGCCGTCTTCCGCTGGATAAAGCCGGAGAGCCCCGGGCGGTCAATCGGGCAAAATCGCCTCCGCGTTTCCGAGCTGTAAGATCGCCGATTCCGTGGTGCAGCACGGGAGACGCGAGGGACGTTCCATGGCATGAAATTCCCGCGTCCCAAACGCGCACCCATCCTCAGAATCTGCCTGAAACGCGCGCCCCGGAGCCCGCCCCATGTGCCCGTAAACCAAAAGGCGCCGCTCGCGGAATTCGAGAAGGTTGTTGCGGCGGTATTTCGTATCTCTCCGACGGAAACAGTGAACAGGATGGATTGAGCCGCCAGGAGGCGCGCGGGATCGCGAACCCGTCCATCGCCATTTCCGCAAGAGAACTGCGCGCCGCAGTCGGATAATAGAAACGCCGTCTCCTGGGTTTCATCCCATGAGGACGCCACCTCGGAGGTATGCCGCCGACTCTAAATGGCGCGATCTATGGTGATTGCGAGTTGGAACGTGAATTCGATTCGGGCGCGGCTCGAGCACGTCCGAGGCTGGCTTATGCAGCGGAAGCCGGATGTTTTGCTGCTCCAGGAACTGAAGGCGGCCGAGTTCCCGGCAGAGCCGTTTCGGGAGCTGGGATATGCGAGCGCGGCGGTGACCGAAAAGGGCTATAACGGAGTGGCGATCCTGTCGCGCTCGCCGGTCCAGGTGGTTTCGACTGCGCTGGTGGGCGATGAAGCCGACAGCCATGCGCGATTTCTCGAAGCCGTAATCGGCGACATGCGTGTGGCCAACATTTATCTTCCCAATGGAAACCCGCCCGGCAGCGAGAAATTCTCTTACAAGCTGGCGTGGATGGACCGCTTGGAGCGGCAGATGCAGATTTGGGCCGAGAGCGAAAACCCCACGCTCGTGGGCGGCGATTTCAACGTGATTCCAGAGGACATCGACTGCCACAAGCCTTCTTCGTGGATGTACGATGCGCTGTTTCAGCCCGAGCCCAGAGCGCGGTATCGCGCGTATCTCGAAATCGGCTACACCGATGCGTTTCGTTATCTGCATCCGGGCCAAGGCGGCTGTTTTACGTTCTGGGATTACTTCCGGAAGGCATTTGAGTACAACCGGGGCATTCGCATCGACCATTTCCTGCTCTCGAGGAAGCTGGCGCCGCGACTGGAGAGTTGCGAGATTGACAAAGGGCCGCGAGCGCTCGAGAAGCCATCGGATCACACGCCGATCCTGGTTGAGCTGAGGGACGTTCCATAAGGCGGCGCGATCGAGCGGCCTCTACCTCGCCGGGGGAAAGGTGAACGCGTTCGGAGGGTTTAAGCTGTCTTCGCCGTATTGGCGCCACCGGCCGCTGCTTTGCTGAAATTTCGCCGTCCGCTGATTTAAGACTCAAGGCCCCGGGTGCCAGTCAACCTGTGCCATACTGTTCGCAGGTGAGATCGCGCTTTTCAGCACGGCTTTTGACGGCGCTTCTATTCGCCCTATCGCCCGTCGCCGTCTCCGGCCCGAGCACGCTCGGCGTCCTGATGGCGGCGAAACCCAGCGTTTCTGCTCTTCGACGGGCGCCGGGAGCGCCCGAGCGTCTGGCGAAGCAGTCGCAAAGCGCCGCACTGCCACGCGTAGCGCGAACGGTGGCGGCGCGGCCGGGTGATGCACGACGCCCCACTGATTTCCTGCCTCGTTCACTCTTTCAACGCCCACCGCCGGGCTAATTCTCCCTTTCGCGCGTCAAGCCAGATGTAAACAGCCCGATTCCAGCTGCGAAACCCGGGCGGAGGGAAAATCCAAGCTCCCCTCGCTCCGATATCGTGTGCCGGTGTGGAGGATGGCGTGAGGCACTTTTGGCGTTCATTCTTGGCGTCTTTCGACCGTGATCGGCCGGCGATCCAACGGATCCATCGAACGCGCTTGGAACTCGCCGGTTTGAGCGATGATCAACTGCGCGAGTTCGCAGCCCGGGCCGGGGACGTGCCCGAGTTCATGGCGGCCGCGGCGGCAGCCGCATCGCGGGTGCTGGGACAGGAAATGTTTGACGTGCAGTTCCGCGGCTCCCTGGCCCTGGTTCGCGGCAGCATCGCGGAGATGCAGACGGGCGAGGGCAAGACACTGGCCGCCGTGCCCGCGGTAGCGTGGATGGCGAGAGAACGGAAGGGCGTCCATGTCATGACCGTCAACGACTATCTGGCATGCCGCGATGCCTGCTGGATGGGGGACATCTACCGCCTGCTCGGTTTTTCTGTCGGCTGCGTGCAACAGGGCATGACGCCCGCCGAACGGCGCGCCGCCTATGGCTTGGACATTACCTACGCAACGGCCAACGAGATCGGCTTCGACGTCCTGCGCGACCGGCTGGCGCTCCGTCTGGACGAACAGGTGCACCGGCCCTTCTTCGCGGCTCTAATCGACGAAGCCGACTCCATTCTGATCGATGAGGCGCGCATCCCGCTCGTCATTGCCGGCGGCGATTCCGACGGCGCGGCCCTGGCATACACAGCCGATCAGGTTGTGCGCCACTTCCGTTCGGGCGTCGATTACACCGTCGACACAGGAGCCCACAACGCCGCGCTGACCGACGCGGGCATCCGCCGCGTGGAACTCGCCTTTAGCTGCGGCAATCTTTTTGAAGAACGCAACCTCCCTCTTCACACCGCGGTGCAGGATGCCCTCGAAGCGCATGCTCTGCTCCGCCGCGATGTCGATTACCTGGTCAAGAGCGGCGCCATCGAGATGGTGGATGAATTCAAAGGACGTATCGCTCTGAACCGCCGGTGGCCGGCCGGCCTGCAAACCGCGGTCGAAGCCAAGGAAGGAGTGATTCCCAAACCTCAGGGAATGGTGCTCGGATCCACCACCATGCAGAACCTCGTCGCCCTGTATCCGCGGGTTTGCGGCATGACCGGGACCGCGGCCACGCAGGCCATGGAATTTGAGAGCGTGTACGGGCTCTCGGTTGAGGTCATACCCACGAACCGGCCCGTGATCCGCGAAGACCGGCCGGACGTCCTGTTCGGGACGAAAGCCGAAAAGGAAGAGGCCGTGATCGCCGAAATACGGCGCGTACACGCCACCGGGCAGCCCATCCTCGTTGGAACCGCGAGCGTCGAGGAGTCGGAGCGGCTCAGCCGGCAACTAGCGGACGTGCCGCACCGCGTGTTAAACGCGCGCAACGACGAAGCAGAAGCCGCCATTGTTCGACAGGCTGGCGAGAGGAGCGCTGTCACCCTATCCACGAACATGGCGGGACGGGGCACGGATATCCGCCTCGGCGAAGGAGTCGATCTGCTTGGCGGCCTGTACGTCATGGGCACCAACCGGCACGAGAGCCGGCGGATTGACAACCAGCTGCGGGGCCGCGCGGGCCGCCAGGGCGACCCGGGCTGCTCGCGCTTCTTTGTCTCTCTCGAGGACCCCTTGATGGCGAAGTATGGCGACCTCGACCCTCGCTGGCGCCATGACCCGGAGTCGATACAGCGCCTGGTAGAGGGCCAGCACCTCGGCCAGCGCGAGTTCCTGCACCGCTATGACCTCCCCGTCGAGGGTCAACGGAACAAGATCCATACCTACCGCCAGGCAATACTCGAGGGTACGGCTCCCTGCCGGTCAGTTCTCGAGCGCGAGATCACGCTGCGGGTGATCGACGACCTGTGGGCCGATTACCTCGCCCGTCTGGAGGACTTCCGGTCCGGAATCCCATGGCAATCCTGGGCCGCGGTTCCCGGCTTTTTCGCCGGTACCGACTACCGTGATCCGCATTTCACTTTTCTACGCCAAATCGACGAATGGTTCCCGAAGCTCGAGCATGCCATACCGGAAGAAGTCTCGCGCCGCCTTGCCCGGGCCGAGCGAGACGGAGGCGTCAGTCTCGTCGACCGCGGCGCGGTCTGGACCTACCTGACCACCGACCAGCCGTTTGGCGCCTGGACCGAGAGGTTCCTGAAAGGCATTCTGAAGAAGCTTCGCGGAGGCAGGCCGGCCTTCTGAAACGGGTGACTGGCATAAGTTATTGATAATAAAATATTTCTTGGTGCCGAAGAAGGGACTCGAACCCCCACACCCTTGCGGGTACATGGACCTGAACCATGCGCGTCTGCCAATTCCGCCACTTCGGCCAGTGGACTGCTCGGGCGGGGCGGTCACCCGCCATGCGGAGCCAGTCGCTTGAAAGGAAGAGACTGCGGCATCTATTCTTACAAGGCATAGACTGAGTGTCAAACTTCGGCGGCGAACCGGGCGCTCACAAGAGGCAGGAAGTTCAGCCACTCACGATGTGAAACCATCACCGGGTGAGGCACGCAAGGGATGCCGGAAAAGCGAGTGGCCAAGAAGGCGGCAGCCGCAAAGCCCAAGAATGACATGCAGAAAGATGTCGCCAAGCTGCGGTCTCTCGCCCACGATTTGAGCAATTCCCTGGAGGCCATCATACAGGCGTCTTATCTGCTCGGGCAGGCTAGACTTGAGGGCGAAAGCAAACGCTGGGCCGAACTGCTGCAGTCCTCGTCCGAGGAAGCGGCGAAGATCAACCGCGAAATCAGAAAACGGCTGCGCGCGATGAGCGGCGAATGAAGGCGCGAGATGCGGGCGGTTAGAATAAACACCGGGAGCGAGAATAAGCGTGGCGAACGCGGAACGATAAGGGTTCCCGGGTCTCTGTCGTCCGGTTCTGTTTTCTGACTCGACTCCAATTCCTGTTGGTTTTTCCTGTTATGGTTTTTCCTGATTGTCGACACTCGAAGGGAGAACGTGTGCTATGGATCGCAAGGCAAGTGCAGTTTGGAAGGGCGGTTTAAAGGACGGCAAGGGCGAGTTTACCGCCGAGAGCGGAGTGTTTTCTCATACTCCGTATTCATTCAAGACTCGATTTGAAGACGCTCCGGGCACGAACCCCGAGGAGCTGATTGCGGCCGCGCACGCCTCGTGCTTCTCGATGGCGCTCTCGGCGCAACTTGGCGCGGCCAACCTGACGCCCGAGAGCATTCATACGGCCGCGAATCTCAAACTGGAGAAAGTGGAATCGGGTTTCGCGATCACGGCGGTCCATCTGGATGTAACCGCGCGGGTCCCCGCGGCTGACGAGGCTCAGTTCCAAAAAGCCGCGGAGAATGCCAAGGCCGGGTGCCCGGTTTCGAAGGTCCTGAACGCAAAAATCACGATGACGGCGAAGCTCGAAAAGTGAAGCGGCCCCTCCGGGGAGCCGGACGTCGCGCGGGTCCGATCAGCAGAAGTCCGAGCAGCTGAGGAAGTAGCCGCATTGCGGGCACTTCAGCTTGCAGCGATCGTGCGCCAGGCGAGCCGAGCAGTTCGGGCAAAACTCGGAAACCTGGAGATCTCCGGCCGCAGCAGAGCCGGCGGGAGCTCGGTCGACGCCGGCATCCTTCGAGGCGCGAGGCACATCGGAATCAGGGTGGGCGTCTCCGCCCGCTGCTAAACGCGCCGGACTTTCTGCCCCACGGCGTCGCACACGGAGAGCCTGCGGGCGTGTCTTGCCCGAACCCGGCCCGCAATTCCCGGGATGGATAGAGTCAATTGTCATTGCCGCCGGAGGATAACAGCGCATCCTAAAATGGACCGTGAAGCCTCAAACAACGGCCGCTCTCGGGCGTTTGTAAAGTTCTGAAAAGTTCTGAAAAGTTTGTCCGAAAGCGGGCTTCCCGGGCAGTTTTTGAGTCTGATCCTGTTTAGAATCATCTATTCGGCTACAACCCTCCTATGTGGATCGTTGCTCTCGCATTGCGCCGGCCGTACACGTTTGTCGTGATGGCCCTGCTGATTCTGATTCTCAGCCCCATTGTCATCGGGCGCACGCCGACCGATGTGTTCCCGAATATCAACATTCCCGTCATCAGCGTGGTTTGGAATTATACCGGTCTGGCGCCGCAGGAGATGGCCAACCGAATCACCACGCCCACCGAGCGCGGCCTGACCACGCTGGTGAACGACATTGAGCACATCGAATCGCAGTCGCTGAACGGGCTCGCGGTGGTCAAGATCTTCTTTCAGCCAACGGCCAACATTCAGACCGCACTGGCTCAGGTGACGGCCATTTCGCAAACCGCCGTCAGGCAGCTGCCGCCGGGCACCACCCCGCCCCTGGTCATTCAGTACTCGGCCTCGACGGTTCCGATTCTGCAGATCGGCCTGAGCAGTCGCAGCCTGCCGGAGCAGCAGCTCAACGACCTGGCCCTGAATTTCCTTCGCACCCAGCTCATCACGGTGCCGGGCGCGGCCATTCCCTATCCTTACGGCGGCAAGCAGCGCGTAGTTTCCGTCGACATCGATACCCCCGCCTTACAAGCCAAGCACCTGACGCCGGTTGACGTGGTCAATGCCATTACCACCCAGAACCTGATCCTGCCCACGGGCACGGCGAAGATCGGGCCGCTCGAATATCAGATTGAGCTGAACGCCAGCCCGCTGACGATTCCCGAACTCAACAACCTGCCGATCCGCACCACCAACGGCGCGACCATTTATATCCGCGATGTGGCGCACGTGCGCGACGGATTCACTCCCCAGACCAATGTCGTCCGCCAGGACGGCGCGCGCGGGACCCTGCTGAGCATTATCAAGAACGGCAGCGCTTCGACCACCAGCGTAGTGAAGGCGGTGCAGGACCTGCTGCCGCACGTTCTCGAGGCGCTGCCCGAAGGTCTGAGCGTCAAGCAGCTCTTCGACCAGTCGATCTTCGTGCGGGCGGCGATTCAGGGCGTGTTGCGGGAGGCGCTGATTGCCGCCTGCCTGACGGCGCTGATGATTCTCCTGTTTTTGGGCAACTGGCGCAGCACGCTGATCATTGCCACCTCGATTCCGCTTTCGATTCTGACCTCCGTGCTGGTGCTCAGCGCGCTCGGCGAGACCTTCAACATCATGACGCTCGGCGGACTGGCGCTCGCCGTCGGGATTCTGGTCGATGATGCCACCGTCGAGATCGAGAACATTCAGCGCAACCTGCACATGGGAAAAGAGCTGAAGCAGGCGATTCTCGACGGGGCGCAGCAAATTGCCGTCCCGGCGTTCGTTTCTACGTTGTCGATCTGTATTGTTTTCGTGCCCATGTTTTTCCTGACGGGGGTCGCGCGCTACCTGTTCGTTCCCCTGGCCGAGGCGGTGGTTTTCGCCATGCTCGCGTCTTATCTGCTGTCGCGGACGCTGGTGCCGACCATGGCCATGTACCTGATGACGCACCACGAGCACGACGCGGACAGGCCGAAGACCAGCGAAATCGGGCGCTTCCAGGAAAAGTTCGAGCACGGGTTCGAATGGCTGCGCGATTCCTATCGCAATTTGATGGAATCGGTGATGCACCATCGCGGGGCGTTCGTCGCCATCTTTCTGGGATTCTGCCTGCTGTCGGCGGGGCTGGTCTTCTTTCTGGGCCGGGACTTTTTCCCCAGCGTGGATGCCGGGCAATTCCGCCTGCACGTGCGGGGACGCGCCGGATTGAGAATCGAAGAAACCGCGCGCCTGATCGATCTCGTGGAGCAGGAGATCCGGAGGGAAGTGCCGCCCGAGGAGCTCACCGCGATCCTGGACAACATCGGCCTTCCCTATAGCGGCATCAACACGACCTACAGCAACAGCGGCACCATCGGAACATCGGATGCGGAAGTTCTGGTGTCGCTGAGCCGGGACCATCATCCCACCGAGCGATACATTCGCGGCCTGCGGGAATCTCTACCCCGCAAGTTCCCGGGCGTCGAGTTCTTTTTCCAGCCCGCCGATATTGTCAGTCAGATCTTGAACTTCGGCCTGCCTTCGCCGGTGGACATCCAGCTGACCGGCGCCGATTATCAGCGCGACTACTTCCTCGCCCAGCAAATTGCCAACCGGGTGCGGCACGTTCCCGGCGCCGTCGACGTGCACGTGCAGCAGATGATGAACCTGCCCACCTTACACCTCGATGTCGACCGGGTGCGGGCCCAGCAGGTGGGCATTTCCGAGCAGAATGTGGCGCAGAATCTGCTGGTCTCCCTGAGCTCCAGCTTCCAGACCACGCCTGCGTTCTGGCTGAATCCGAAAAACGGCGTGAGCTACAACCTGGCGGTGATGAGCCCGCAGTACCGGGTGGATTCGATGCAGGCCCTGATGAACACGCCGGTGAGCAACGGGGCCAACACGCCGCAGGTCTTGGGGAACCTGGCGAGCGTCGCGCCCGAGATGACGCCGGCGGTGGTGAATCACTACAACGTAACCCCGGTGGTCGATGTCTACGCCAGCGCGGACGGACGCGATCTGGGAGGAGTGGCCGATGAAATCCAGAGAGTGCTCGAACCGTTTCGCAAGCTTCTGCCACGCGGCACCGACCTTGTGATGCGCGGCCAGGTCCAGACCATGCGGAGCTCATTTCAGGGCCTCGAATTCGGGCTGGTGATGTCGGTCGTGCTGGTGTATCTGCTGATCGTCGTGAATTTCCAGTCCTGGCTCGACCCGTTCATCATCATTACGGCCCTGCCGGGCGCGCTCGCCGGGATTCTCTGGATGCTGTTTGTCACCCACACGCGGCTGAGCGTGCCGGCGCTGACGGGCGCAGTCATGTGCATCGGAGTCGCCACCTCCAACAGCATTCTGCTGATCTCGTTTGCCCGCGAAAGAATGGCCGAAGGCATGGACCCGGTGCGGGCGGCCGTCGAAGCGGGCCACACGCGCATGAGGCCGGTGGTCATGACGGCGCTGGCGATGATCATCGGCATGGTGCCCCTGGCGATGGGATTCGGCGAAGGCGGCGAGCAGAATGCGCCGCTCGGACGGGCCGTCATCGGCGGCCTGGTCTTTGCCACCGTGGCCACGCTGTTCTTTGTGCCGGTCGTGTTCAGCTTGTTCCACGGACGCCGGCTCAAGCGCGCATCGCCGGCCGAGGATTGAACGTCTTATAGGGTTGGGGAAGCCAACACACAACAAACCAGGACTTGAACGAGGGAATCGATGGAGCCGCAGGTATTAGAGGTTGAAAGACGCGAACAGCAGCCGAACCAGGAGCAACACCAGCAGACCCGGAGGAAAGGCTTTGTGCTCGCCGCCGTACTCGCGCTCGTCTTCCTCGTGGTCGCCGCCATCGGCATCGCCCTGAGACTTGCCGAGCAGCGGGCTCTGGCCAAAGAAACCGAGCGCATCGCGGTGCCGACGGTCGAACTGGTCCATCCCGCCCTGGAGCCGCCGCAGTCGGAGCTGACGCTGCCTTCGACAATGCAGGCCTTCATAGAATCGCCGATTTTTGCCCGCACCAACGGTTACGTTGGCCGCTGGTATAAAGACATCGGCGCCAAAGTGAACAAAGGAGACCTGCTGGCCGCAATCGAAACCCCGGAGGTCGATCAGGAATTGATGCAGGCCCGCGCGGCGCGCGACCAGGCCGAGGCGCAACTGGAGCTGGCGAAGACGTCGGCCAAGCGCTGGGAAAATCTGCGCAAGATGGACGCGGTCGCGCAACAGGAAACCGATGAGCGGTCGAGTTCGCTGACCCAGGGCGTAGCCAACCTGAACGCCGCTGTGGCCAACGTGCGGCGCCTCGAACAGCTCGAGTCGTTCAAGCACGTCTATGCCCCCTACTCGGGAGTCGTAACCACCCGCAACACCGATATCGGCGCGCTGGTCAACGCGGGAAACGGAGGGCCGAACCAGGAACTGTTCGTGGTGGCCCAGATCGATCCCATTCGCATTTTTGTGAATGTGCCGGAGTCGGACTCGCCCTCGATCCATCCCGGGGTGCGCGCCGACATTGAGGTCTCGGAATTGCGCGGGCTGCACTTCACAGGCAGCGTGGTGCGCACGGCGAGGGCCATCGACCCGGCGACGCGCACGCTGAACACGGAAATCGACGTGCCCAATTCGAAAGGGCAATTGCTTCCCGGCTCCTACGCGCAAGTGCATTTCGCTTTGCGGGAGCAGGTGCGGCGGCTCACGGTCCCGGGAAACGCCGTGCTGTTCCGCGCGGAAGGGCCGCGGGTGGCGGTGGTTGGCCCCGGCAACAAGGTCGAGCTCAGGCCGGTTGCGATTGGCACGGATTTTGGCGTCACCACAGAAATCCTGAGCGGGCTCGAGGCCTCGGACCAGGTTGTGCTCAGCCCCAGCGATTCGCTCGAAGACGGGGAAACCGTCGAGGTGGCCAAGGCCAAGGGGAGCCGACAGCAGTGAAGCTGCGCCTGGCCTGCCTGCTGCTGCTGTGGTGCGTCCCCGCTCTGGCCAAGAGCCCCAAATCCAAGTACCAGAAACCGACCCTTGCCACCCCGCAAAACTGGCAGACGCCGTCGCCCTGGCACGAAGCCTTGCCGCTCGATTCCCTTCCCAAAGGGGCGTGGTGGCAGTTTTTCGGCGACGCGGAGCTGAATTCCTATGAGCAGCGCGCCCTGGCCAACAATCAGACCCTGCAGGCGGCCATTTCGCGGTTGTCCGAGGCGCGGGCGAGCGCCCGCGTGACCGCAGCCGGCCTGTATCCGGAACTCGATGCGGCGGCCCGGGCCACGCGCACGCGTCTTTCGGGCAATCGTCCGACCAACGGAGCCGTGATTTCGCCCATTCCCGTCACCCAGAACGAATTCACCATCCCCTTCACGCTGAATTACGAAATCGATCTGTTCGGGCGGGTGCGGTCGAGCGTCGCGGCCTCCAACGCGTCGTATCAGGCCTCCGCCGCCGATCTTGAGAACGTGCGTCTGCTGGTGACGTCGGAGCTCGCGGGCGACTACTTCCAGCTTCGCGAGCTGGATGCGGAGATCGCGGTCGTCCAAAAGGCAATTGCCTATTACCGGCAGGCATTGACGCTCGTCGAGAACCGCCACACCGGCGGCGCGGCCTCCGGGCTCGATGTGGCCCAGCAACAAGAAGTGCTCGATGCTTCGATCACCCAGCTGGCGCTGCTCGAGCAGCAGCGGGCGCAATTTCAGCATGCCCTGGCCATGCTGCAGGGCCTGGCGCCGGCGGAATTTACGGCGCCGGTTCGCGGCCTGGAAATTCAGCCTCCCCCGCTGCCCCTGGCCGTGCCTTCGGAAGTCTTGCAGCGGCGGCCCGATATTGCCACGGCGGAACGGGACACGGCCGCGGCCAATGCCCAGATTGGCGTTGCGCGAGCGGCGCTCTACCCGAGCATTTCTCTTGGCGGCAGCGGCGGGCTGGATGCGGGGGTGATCAACAATCTGTTCAACGCGCCCAGCTTTTTCTGGTCGCTCGGTCTCGCTGCGCTCGAGCCGGTCATTGCCGGAGGGCGCAACCGCGCCCAGCTCGATTTCGCCAGGGCGGGATATCAGGAAGCGGTGGCCAATTACCGGGAGACAGCGCTCACTGCCTTCCAGCAGGTGGAAGATGCTCTGTCCGGGCTGAACACGCTGGCTGCGGCCTACCAATCGCAGCAGCGGGCGGTTGAGGCCTCCGAGCGTTCGCTCGATCTGGCCAATGCGCGCTACACGGGCGGTCTGGTGACTTATCTCGATGTGGTTACCGCGCAACAGCTGACGCTCACGAACGAGCGCGAGCTGACCCAGATCCTGGGCCAGAGGATGACTACCTCCGTGCTGCTGGTGAAGGCGCTCGGTGGCGGCTGGGACAGCGCCAGCTTGTCGGGGATTCGAATCACGCCCAGCCTGAAGCAAGCCGTTCAGCAGTAACGGCTTTTTCCCGGGAGACGAACGAGGTCAGCCCCCTGCGCTTCCTTCGGGTTCTGACTCCTTCCCCTTCCGACTCGCAAACCCGCGCTCGTCAGCCGGCAGTCCAGCCGCGGCCGTGCTGCTTCATGGAGGTCCGTGGCGGCGCTCGCCTGATCCAGGCCCGCTTAGAAACCCGGCATGAACGAGTATCCGATCGACACCGCGAAGCGGGCAACGTTGGCGCCGTTGAATTCGACGTTATTGCGGATCACGTAGTAATGGGCCTCGGGCCGGATAAACGCGTTCCCCCAAAAGTAGTAGCGAATGTCGGCGCCGATGTGTCCCGCGAAGTGGTTGCTGCTGACGTAGTTGGTGCAGCCCGTGAACCCGCATGTGAAGTTAGGGGTGTAAAAGCGCAAGTCCATGCCGCCGATCCCGGCCATCACGTCGGCGCCGAACTTCTTGCCGAATTTGCGCCCGTAGACGGCGTCGAAGTTGTAAAAGATGGGACGGTAGGGCGCCTGGAAGCCGGGTAAACCGCCGAAGCTCGACTCGGTGTAAAGCGCCTGGCGCGCACGCCAGGCAACCTGACCGCCGAAGCCGATGTGATGCTTCAGGATGAAGATGCCGCTGAAGCTGGGATAGAGACCCCCGCCCAGGGAAGGAAAAGCGACGCCCTCGCTGTTGGTCGACGGGCCGGGAGCCTTAATCCCGCCGAAACCGAATGCACCGTGGAACTCCTGAGCTTGGGCGGCCACAGTAAACAGTACCGATAGCGACAAGGCAAAAAGCGTCAGTAGCTTTTTCAAAGAGAATCTCCCCGTTAGGTGTATCTGCTGCCTGGTGCGATTGAACCCGGAACTGGAATTATAGTTCCGGTCGAACCCACGGGAACGCCAGGCACCGAAGATGCCAATACTCCGAGCAGCTCCTCGGTTGGTTCGATGCGCCGGGGCCGGCACCTGTTCTGTATGGATTTGTATTGGGCTCAGGAGGGTTCGTCGAGCGAGGCGAGGGACAGGCCGGCAAAGTCCGGAATGACTCGTTCGGCGCCGGTCTCAAGCAGCCGCCGGGTCCATCCATTCGAGGAAACGCCGATGCAGCGCAAGCCGGCGCTCCTGGCGGACTGAATGCCTGCCGGGGCGTCGTCGAAGGCGAGAGCCCGGGCGGGCGCAACCTCCATCCGCTCGCAGGCCAGTCGATACACCATGGGATCGGGTTTGCCGGCGGTGACATCGCTCGAGGTGATCACGGTTTCGAAATGCTCTGCCAGGCCCATGCGCTCGATGGTCGCAAGCGTGCGGATTTCACTGGCCGAGGTCGCGATGGCCGTCCGGACTCCGCGGCGGTCTAGCTCCCGGATAAAGTCGACGACTCCGGGCACGGCTGGGATTTCGTGTTCCATTTGGCGGAAAATCTGGTCCTTGCGCTTCCCGTACTGGAGCAGCTCGTGATCGGGGAGTTCTCCTAGAAAGCGCCGCAGGATCTCGCTTCGCGTGCGGCCTTCGAGGATGAACGACAGCTCGTGATCGGAAACTTCCCGGCCCACGGAGCCGAGAAACGCCTTCCAGGCGGCCAGGTGCGCGGGATGGCTGTTGATGAGGACGCCATCCATGTCAAACACCACCGCACGGATGCCCGCGCGGCGGTTCAGGGGGTCCCGGGGCTGCGGGATTATGGGGCTCAGGAACTGGGCCATCTCTTTTGCGCTTCCTGGTAGTTTTCCGGAGTCCCAATATCTATCACATATTCCGGAATTACGTAGGCGCGCATGCGGCCGACCAGGTGAGGCAGGACGTCGAAGGCGATATCTGCGCCGGATTTTTCGGGAATGGCGTCGAGCAGCCGAGGCGTACCGATCAGGATGCCGGCAAAGGCCAGGCGGCTCTTCGGCCGCGAGGGCTTTTCGACAAATTCGGTGACGACATGCTCCTGGTCGACCGTGACAATGCCGCAGCGTTCGGGATCGGGAACCGAATACACGCCCAGCGTGGCTGCCGATTGGGGGCAGTGAAAATCGCGCATGGCGGAGAGATTGGCGTTGGTGAGCACATCGGCGTAGAAGACCCAAAAAGCGTCGTCGCGGCCGATCCACTGTCGGTTGGCGCCGAGCGTGCGGGCGCTGCCGAACAGCTCCGGCTCTTCTCTTACGGTCACCTCGACCCCGTGCCGCCAGGTCCGAATGAACTCCGTGACGGCCGCCGCGTGGGCATGCGTGTTGACCAGCACCTCCGAGACGCCGTACCGGCGGCACAGGGAGAGCCAGATGGCGAGCATGGGGGTGCCGCGGATGGGGAGAAGACACTTGGGCATGAGATCGGTGTAGGGCTTGAGGCGAGTCCCATGCCCGGCGGCCAGCAGGAAGGCTTTCATGCGCGGAGCGGGTGATCTTTAGCGCGAGGAACCAGCCGGCACGAATGTCCAGCGGGAGGCGCCGCGTTCGTCGTTGTCGATGAACGGATCGTTGACCAGGACGTGGGCGCCCTGCGAGTCAAAACTGAAGCTCATCTCCCTCAAACCCTGCGCGGCCAGCACCTCGCGCACATCGTTCTGCCGCTCGGGTTCGGAAAACAGCAGCAGGAAGCCGCCTCCGCCGGAACCGGTGATTTTTCCCCCCAGGGCGCCCCTCTCGACGGCAGATTCGTACGCCCGATCGATGCGATGGTTGGAAATTTTCGCCGAGACCCTCTTCTTCGCCTGCCAGGACTCGTCGAGCAGGGAGGCAAATTTCCCGAGATCCCCGGCTTTCAGCGCGTCGCGCATGCGGTAGGCGAGCTCTTTGATTTCATGGAGGGCTTCGAGCGGCTCCTTCGAGCGGTCTTTGGTCGAGCGCTCCTGCTCCTCGAGGATCCCCCAGGAGTGATGGGCGGAGCCGGTGAAAAACAGAAGCAGGCTGTTTTGAAAATCCGACAGCAGGGCGGGGGGCAGCTCGACGGGCTCGACCCGCGACCGGCCGTCGGGAAGAAATTCGATGAAGTTGAGGCCGCCGAAGGCGGCCGCGTACTCGTCCTGCTTTCCGACGTGCCGCGCCAGCCGGTGGCGGGCGACGTGAAAGGCGCGCTCGGCCAGTTCGGCCTTCGAAAGCGGCATTTGCAGGTAGGTCGAAAGCGTCTTCAGAACATTCACGCACACGCTGGCGGAGGAGCCCAGGCCGGTGCCGGGCGGAATCTCGGAAGCCAGAAACAGGTCGGCCTGGATTTCGCGATTGAGGTCCTTGAGCACGGCCACCGGAATCTCCAGGCTCGTGCCCTGAATGCTCAAAGAAGCGAAGTCCTGCCAGCGCTCGCAAACCCTCAGGTCCGAGGAAATGATCTGAATGCACTGGTCGAAGCGGCGGCCGGCGATGGTGTAGAAGTACTTATTGATCGCCGTGCTCAAAACCGCGCCGCCGTACTGCTCGTAATAGGCGGGAAGGTCGGTGCCTCCGCCGCCAAAGCTGATCCGCACAGGACTGCGAACGATGAGCATCAGGCATTAAACCTTGGGAGGCGTTCCCCCTGCGCTTTCCCGCCCATCGCGAAGGCTTGCCGGGTGGGAACGGGCGAGAACACGCGTCTGACGATGGTCCACAGGGTCTGCAGCAGCAGAGAGATGTCCCACAGAAGATGCGGGTTCATGACATACTGCAGATCGAAACGAGTCTTTTCTTCCGACGAGCTGTATTCGCGAAGGCCGTTGACCTGGGCGAGGCCGGTCAGGCCCGGCTTCACCCGCAACCGGCGCTGCTGCCAGTCCGAATATCGGGCGATGCGCGACGGCGGCTCGGGGCGGGGCCCGACCAGGCTCATCTGGCCAACGACGACGTTCCAGAGCTGAGGAAGCTCGGTAATGCTGAAGCGGTCAAGCGCCATCTCCACCCACGCCCCGGCAGGGGCGGGACGCGGCACATCCAGACGCCACAGCGAGAACGGGGTTCCATATTGACCGATGCGCGTTTCCCTCCGCAGGGCCGAGCCCTTCTTGGACAGCAGAAACAGGGCGGCAGGCAGCAGGATGAGGGCGGCGGGAACCGCGAGCACGAAGGCGACGGAGACGTCCAGCATGCGTTTGAGAACCACGTAGCGGGGGCGCAATCCCGGTTCCGGCAACTGCAGGAGCGGCAAGCCGTCGAGGTTGAACAGTTTGGGCCGGTAGGCATACAGCTCATAGGACTGCGGGACCAGGCTGATCGAGATGCCCAGGTCGCGGGCGCGGGCGATGGTCTTGCGAATTTCAGCGCCCGGCGCATACGGCAGGGCGACGATGATTTCGTTGACCCGCATGGTCTGGAGAAAGTCGGAAATTTCGAGGGTGGAGAATTGCCTGGTTTCGTGCGCCGCCATCTCCTCGCCGGCGTCCTGGGCGGGAAACAGAAGGCCCACAACCTTGCACAATGTCTCCGGGTGCTGCTCGATTTTGGCCGCCACCTCCTGCGCCACGCGGCCCCCGCCGATGACGAGCACCCGCCACGCCGGCCCGCCATCGAGGAGCAGCCGCAACACCAGGCGCGCTCCGAAGCGAATGCCGAAGAAACCGACGGCCATCAGGACCACGAAATAGGCCAGGGCGAGGCGGGAGACATAGGCGCGGGTGAAGTATCCGAGCAGGCTCAGCCCGGCCAGCGTCAACGCCAGCCCTATCAAGAGCTGGGTCAGGACCGCCGAAGCCCGCCACCCGCCCCGAAAGCCGTCCATGTGCATGAACAGAGAGAGCACGCTCCACAGCATCGCGGCGGCGAGCGCGAAGGGCGCGAGGGCGTGAATCATGACCCCCCCGCCCCAGGCCGCGCCGTAGCGAAGAACATCCGCCCCCAGGAAGGCGAGAAGGATCCATCCGAGGTCCGCCGCCCAGATCCATACCTCCAGCCGCCGCGTGTTCAACGTGCCGCCCTTCTCGCCAGAGGCAGGGGCATTTCCGGCTGGGTCCGCGTCCCCGCGTCCATGCGGGCGCGAATCGAGCTGAACAGCGCGTGCGCGATCGCCAGATGCAGGTCCTCGATGATCTGCATGTTGTCCGAGGGGACGACGATCGCCGCGTCGCAAAGCGCGCGCATCTCTCCGCCGGAAAAGCCGGTCAGCCCGGCCGTGGTCAAACCGGACTCTCTTGCCAGCCTCAGCGCCTTCAGAACGTTTCTTGAATTGCCGCTGCCGCTGATGGCGAAGGCTACATCGGCCGCGCGGCCCAGATTCGCCAGTTGCTCGGAAAAAATATTGTCATAGTCCGCGTCGTTCGCCCACGCCGTCATCAACGGGACGTTATCGGTCAGCGCCATCGCTCGAAATCGTTTGCGCCGTGGGTCCACCGTGCCCTTGGCAAGGTCGCAGGCAAAATGCGAAGCCAGCGCCGCGCTGCCTCCGTTTCCAAACAGAAGCACCGCATGTTCGTTCTCATAGGCCCGGAGGAGGACTTCGGTCACCGCATCGACCTCCTCGACCGAGACCCGCTCCAGGCTTCGCGCGAGAAGCTCAAAGTAGGGCCGGCAACCGTTCACCGGATTCACGCGCATACAGGAAAGGATTGAAACTTCAGGGTTGCACCGCGTTGGATTGGACAGCCCTTACAAACTGCGGACGAAAGGGGCGCAAGTCGCGATCGAAGTTTGGTTCCGAACCGATCGTGGTGCAAGTTTACCTCAGCGATGAAGCTGCCAATGTGGATAAAACGTCAGCCCGGCCTGCGCCAGAACATTCGACCGGCCGGTCGAGGAAAGCAGCGGGAAGTACCAATGCTCGAACTGTACGGCGCCGGACAGGTTCAGACTGGGGGAGAGCATGAACCCGGGACGCACGCTGAAGTCGTCAAGATGCCCGCCCTCCAGGAAATCGCGGTCTACTTTTTGATAGCGGTAGCCAAACTGCAGGGTGGACCGCGGAGAGAACCAGTAGGTCAGCCAGCCCTGGCCTCCCCGTCCGGCGCGTCCGATCCAGCTGGCCAGCAGATTTCCGTCGTTGGTGTAGCCGTTGCGGAAACGGCGCAAATCGTAATACACAAAACCCGGGGCGAACTCGCGGGTGTGCGGAGTGCCGATGATTTCGGCGCGGAAGTCCATTTTATTCAGCTTGGGAAGCTTCGGGGCATAGAGTCCGAGATTGAGGGACGGGCGGCTGGAGGTGATCGGCGTGTATTCATCGACGGCCACCGAATCCCGATAGAGCGACAGCCAATTCCGCAGCCCGGGAATCCGGTAGCTGAAATCAAAGGAGGTGGTGCGCTTGCCGGGATTGGTGGCGGCGCTTGCGGTGTGGGAATAAAAGGTGCGCAGGAAATTGCGCAGCGTGAAAGGAAGGCCCGGGCCGGCGAACATGGCGGTGAATCCGAAACCGAATTCGAGGTTCTCGGTCGGCTTGAAATTCACCTTGAATCCCTGAATGAACGGCTGCGGGCGGATGTTTCCCGGCCCGAGCAGCTGGTCCGCGTTGGCTTCAAACAGATGTCCGCCCAACCGGCCGAGGAAATACTCCGAACGCGCATCGCCCAGTATCGTCGAGAGCAGCGGGACGTGGTAGGGGGAAACGTTGTCCAGCTTGAGGCCCAAGATGGGTTCGGCGTTGTCGCTCATGAGCAGCGGACCGGCCTCGGTCATGCTCCACCACTGGCTCTGCTTGCCGGCTGAAACCTGGATATTGTGATATTGGACGGCGACCGTGCTGTCGAGCAGATCGATGCGGTTGACTTCGCTCCTCCCGTAGGGGAACGGCGTGGTGGCGTCGGCCCCGGCAATGGCCTGCTGCACCGCGGGCGCGTACCCCGGTACCCGGGGCGCGTGTTGAAACTCTCCCTGGAGCGAAAACGAAAAGGGTCCGGCGACCGCGTAAGCCGTAAGCCCGGAGACGGCGTTAAAGCCCTGGCCGTAGGGCCGGCCGTAGTCGTTGGCCATGGTCTGCGCAAAATGGTAGCCGTCGGTGAGCGGGGTGCCAGAAATCTCGCTCCCGCGCACGTAGACCGAATCCACGCGAAACCCCAGGTTCGGAGCGCCATTGAAACGCGACAGTTCGACGCTGAATTCCTCCGCCAGCAGGCGATAGACCCGCGCTGCCTCATTGTCCGCGTCGAGAGAGCCCGCCTCGCCGCCCGCTTCATCGAGCAGGCGCGCGCATTCCATGCGGGTCCAGGGCCGCAGGCCGAGATAGGCGGTCTTGACGATTCCGAGCGCCGCCAACCGGTCGAACAGGGGATAGATCCAGCTGTCGGGTGGGACGTAGGGAGAGCCCATGTTTCGGGGATCTCTCGACTTCGGCTCATACCCGGAATCGAAATAACTGCCCCAGGCAGCGCCGCCGAGCTCCGGATCGTGGCGCGCGCGAAACACCTCATGGCCAAAGTACCAGCCGAGCGCACTGCCAATGAGGACATCGGAGGGAAAATGCTGGCGCCCGCTGACCCGGGTCGCGCTGACCAGAGTGGCCAGGCCATAGGCCGCGACTTTGGTCATCGGACCGGGATACTCATGGGCCACGACGCTTGCGATCGACCAGGCGATGGCCGCATGCTCGGAGGGAAACGAAAAGTTGTTGTCGGAAATCTTGCCGGCAAAGAACTCGCCGTCTGCGCGGTTGACGAAGGGCCGCTCTCGATCGGTGACGAGCTTGAATGCGTAGGTCACGCCGGTGGCATTGATGGCGGCTTCGGCTGACAGCAGGCCGGTTTCCTGCATGTGATCGTTCCGGGTGATCGAGCCCAGGAGAAATGCGCCCCCGCCGGCGCCGATCATCGAATACAGACCGTAGTCGGAGAGGCTCTTGCTGAAGCTGAGCTGGTTCGGCTTGTCCGGCACTTGCCGGGAAATCCAGCTATCGCTCGCAAACAATGCCGCGCTCGCCCCTGCGGCGGGGACGATCCACTTGAGGTCCTGGACTTTCAATCGGGCCGGAAACGTCCAGAAGCGCTTCTGATCTTCGGCCACGTGGCGCAGGAACGGAGTGACCAACTTGTTTTCGGGATCGACGCCGGGGTTGAGCTCATAATCCTGGCCGGGTTCGTGGTCCCGCGCGACCGACCGGGAGCTCCCGCCGGGGTTCCCGGGGCCCCCGCTCTTAGGATCCCCGGTCTGGGCATGAAGCAGTCCGCAAAAAACCACGGCCGCAACCACTGCACTCGAACTGAACGGACGCATTTCGCCCCTGATCCGCCTAGAAACCGCGCGCTACCTGCACTGCGATCCCAACCGCAGAGACGAGCTCGGAGACCTGCAGGACCTGCCTCCACTTTGCGCCGCCGCCGAAAGCTTTCGTGGGAACCATGATCATGTCGCCGGGCCGCAGCTCGGCGTCAAGCGCGCCGCCGACAAACAAGACTCCCCTCGGGCCCCCGCTTACCGTGCCGTCGGCGCGGATGATGAAGATGTTCCGGCGGTCGCCCGAGCTCGTCGCGCCGCCCGCCTGATGCAGATACCACGCCGCGCTCTTGCCCGCGCGGAAGGCGATGCCGGTCTGGTTATAGACTGCGCCTTGGACCATCACGAAGTTCGGCCTTTTGGGAATGAAAATGGAATCGCCGGCGCGAAGCTGAACGTCCGCCTGGCTGTGCGCCCACGACTTGTTGGGGCTGAGGTGGACGATCAAACGGCCCACGGGCGGCGTCATCTGCAGGTTGTGGAGCGTATCGCGCCACTGCGCCAGGGCCGCGGTTTTCACCAGGGGATCGTCGGCGGTTGCGCCAAGCGCGCCCCCCTGCTCCTGGGCGTCGTTAATCAGCTGGGCGCGGCTCTTCTGCTCGATCTCCCGGATCTCGGCCCGCTCGAAAATGGAGCCGTAGGGATAGGCATCGGCCCGGAAGCCGCCGGCGCGCGCGATAAGATCGCTCAGCCGCTCGCCGTCCTCAATCCCGTAAGTTCCCGGATGTACCACTTCGCCGTCGATCTTGACCGTGGCCCCGATATCTTTCCATCCGGCCTGCTGGCGAATGGTAAGCACGTCGCCGGGGCGCAGGCGCATATCGGTGTCGGCGGCACCAGTGAGGGCTTCGCCGATCTGGACCGGAATATGCTCGCTTTCCATTTTGCTTCCGTTTTCAACCGTATAGCGGGTGAGGTCGGCCTCCTGAGAAAAGGCGGAGCGAGTCAGGCCCCCGGCTACGCGCACCAGTTCGGAGGCCGTCATGTCGTTGCCGAGGGGATAGGTCCCCGGCCGCCCCACCTCCCCCTGGACCTCGACGGTCGCCGGATCGACCCGCTTCACGTCTTTGTGGACAAACACCCGGTCCTGGGGAGCGAGCATGATGTTCTCTTTCGCGTCGCCCGAGAGCGCCTTGCCGAGGTTTGCATTCAGGACTTCGAGCTTGCCGTCACCGGTTTTGCGGAAGACTTGAACGTCGTCCAGCTCCGCGTCCGGGGTCGTGTTTCCGGCGAGGAAGATGGCATCCCGCAGGTAGGTGGTGCCGTTGGTGACGTGGTCGCCGGGATCGCGGACTTCGCCGGTGACGGTGACGACCGGCGCATCTTCGAAATCAAACCGGCCGAAGATTCGCACCGTATCGAAGGGCTTGAGGGCGAGGTCCTCTCCCTTGCCGGCCAAGGCGTCGCTCAGATTGAAGGCGATGATCTGCGGCTGGTAATCGGGCGCTTTCAGGCGAATGATCTCCGCATGCTGTCGATAAGGCTCCGGCAGAACATCGTTGTAGCCGCGGACCAGATCGGTGATTTTCATGCCTTCGCTATAGGCATATTTCCCCGGACGAAACACGTGACCGTCGAGATACACGGTCTTTTCGGCGAAGGGCAGAATGGGAGAGATTTTGATTCTGTCTCCGTCTGCGATCTGAAATTTTTCGAGCGCTCCGGTCACGCTGGCTTGATCGTCGCCCTGGGGAATGTCCAGGGCGAGCATGGTGCGGCTCTGGTGGGCCTCGACGCGTTCGACGTCAACGTGGCGCAGCGTGCCCGAAGGCAGTACGCCGCCGGCGAGCTCGAGCACCTCCGCCAGGCTTTTTTCGTCCCCCAGCTCGTAAATCGCCGGACGCCGGACCATGCCTTCGAGGGTAATCTCGCGGCCGACCGGCGGGACCAGGATGGTATCGCCGGACTCGAGGCGCGCCATTCCCGAACGGACTCCGTGCAAGAGCAGATCATAGAGGTCGACGTTTTCAACCAGCTGATTGCCGCGCATGTGTTTGACCAGGCGCAGGGAACCCTTGCTCGTGGGCCCTCCGGCCTCATACAGGGCGTTCAGCGGCGTCGAGAGCGAGCTGATATCGTAGGCGCCCTGGCGTTCCACATCGCCCACGACGTACACCCGCACGGTGCGCACGCGATCCAGAGAAAGGTCGGCATCCAGCTGCCGGAATTGGGTGCGCAGCGCCGTCTGGACCATGTGCTGCACATCCCCGAGCGTGTGTCCCGCGGCCTGGAGGGCGCCGATTTCGGGCAGGCTCAAACGGCCCTCGCGGTCGACCGTCCGGTGCAGGTGCTGGGAGACGCTGCCCCAGAGGTCGATGGCAAGGGCATCGCCCGGCCCGAGCACGTACTCGGGTCCCGCGGGAATATCCATGGGAAGCTGGTCGATGTTGCCGCTGCCGTTCTCGAAGATCTCTTTCCCAAAGCGCTCGAGACGAGGCTGGCGCCGCGAGTATTGCTCATACAGGTCGTAGAGCGAGGGAACGTCTGCGTAAGGATCGGCGCGATGCAGCAAAACCGGCTGGTCGGAGGGGCGCTTCAGCGGGCGTTCCAACCCGGGCGGCCGGCTGAGACGTGCGTCGAGGCGCGACGGCTGGCGGGCGAACCGTTGCTCTTGGCGGGCGTAGGCCTCTTCCTGCGATGAGGAAGCGGCGTCGGCGGGCGCGGCGCCGCCCGGATTGGCGAAAGGATTCGCCATCGTGCCGGGGGCGGATTGGCCTGCAAGCGCCGCCAGTTGAGGGGAACCGCCATTCAGCGCTTGCTCGAGCTGATCGCCCGAAGCGGCCTGTCCGTTGACCACGTTGAGCGGAAGCTCGTAATCTTCGTCCTGTCCGGACTCGGCGCTCGCCAGGCTCGCCTGCAGTAAAGAGCGCTGGCTGTTGTTCAGGTTCGCAGGCGGCGTGGGAGCGTTTTCGAAATTCGGCGGAGAAAAAGGAGCGCCGGGCGAAGCAGGGGGGGCATTTTCGAATGGCTTCGCCGGCAACTGCGTCGAGGGCGCGCGGGCACCCGTCGGGGTGCGCTGGTTCTCCGGATACTCTTCTTCGGCTGCGGCCGCCTCCTCGCGCGCCGCCCGGGCATAGAGTCTTTGCTGCTCCTCATACTGGCGGAGGAGCTCTTCTCGCGTCGGCTTGGCCCGGATGTAACCGCGGTCGAGAATCTGCTGGGTGATCAGGGCGCACAATTCCTGATCTTCGCGAATCCGGCTGAACAGGAAATCGTCGGTCAATTCTCTGGCATTGACCACCTGCCCTTCGGCATAGGCGCGCCGAACGTAGATTTTTTTGACTTCGAGGAAGAGTCCGGGCTCCTGCCGCAAAATGAGGATGATCCGGTCGGGCGACAGCGAGACCAGCCGCTCGGCTTCCTTCTCGGCGCGCGAATCGGACTGGTCGACCGCTTTGGTGGGCGGTCCGGGATTGTCGCGGACGGAGGCGTCGGGGAAATTCTGGGCCCCAAGCTGGCTGGCCAGGGCGACGACCATCATCAGGCAACGGGAGATCAACCGCTTCGGAACCTGCATAGTGCCCCCCACCTTATGCTTTACGCTTGAGCGCTCTCTCTGACGCTCTACGATCTTACGCTTGAAGGTCCTCAAGAAAAGAATTCGAAAGGACGAAAGCGAAACTTAGACCGGGACAACATCGGTTGCGTCGATTTCTACGGCGACCGAGCGCATGATGGCTTCGACCGAGATCACCAGGCGGGAATCGTTCCGCCGGCGCACAAGAATCCCCTGCGCCCCGCTCAGCGGTCCCGAGACCACCCGCACTCTTCGGCCGACATTCAGAAAAGGATGGTGCTCGGCCACCAGACGATGCGAGAGACCGTTTCGCAGCCCCTCAATGTCGTCTCCCGGAAGCGATGCCGGCTGGCCGTTGAAGGAAACAAACCGCACCACACCGGGGAGCTGCAGGACCCGCAGACGGTCCGCCAGGTCGAGGCGGACAAACACGTATCCCGGAAACAGGACGAGTTCGAGTTCCTTTTTCCGGTCCTTCCAGCGCCGCACGGAGCGGTACAGGGGAAGGAAGTGTTCGATTCCCCGCTCCTCGAGCTGTTCGGCGACCCGTTTCTCGTGACGCGAGCAGGTGTAGGCCGCATACCACAAGACCTTGGACAAACCAAGCGCCGCAGCCGCGCCGGCACTCTGCGATGGTGAAACCATGGGCACGATTAACAAAGCTTCGCTCCCTCGCTTACAAGGCCTATGCGAGCTAGCCTTCTCTGAGTGGCCGGGGACAGGGCCCCCCGGCCGTTCCATCTGAACTGAATGCGGCACCTCGGAAGGAGGCGGTCAGAATCCTATAAGGGATCTACTGTCAGGTCAAACCGGGGGTTAATTCCGAGCCCGGGGTTCGACTCCTACTGGAAGTTCTGCCTCTTCCTCGGGTGTTTTCCCGACACTTGGATGGGTAAGCCCCGGCCGGAGTTGCTCAGAGTTTCTGGCCAGAGCACCTCTGGTAAATGGCCGGGCCATCCGGAAATGCCCGACGGCGGGAGTCCGGGGATGACCTGGGGTTTTTTTTAGCCCTTGACGCTGATCTTCGAGAAGGAAAGGACCGCGGTTCCCGGACGGGGAGTACCCATCCAGGTTGCCGGACGGAACCGGGTCATGATCAGCATGCTTCTCAGCCTGTGGACGCCGTTCGGGTCCTCCGAACCCGAAAGGATGCGGTAGTCTTCGATCCGTCCGTTCGCGTCCACGTAGGCCTCAATCAGAAGAGAGTCTTCGTCGACCGCCCCCATGCTGAACCCGAAGCTGTTCGGTTGCAACTCGGGACCGGTGGCAAACATGAGAGGAACATCGGCGCCGTTGGCGTGAACCGAGGGCGGGGTGGCCAGAATTCCGGCGACCAGGCCGAAAATCAGAATGGTCGCTACGATGCCGGTCGTGGCCGGCACCATGAACGCGCGCAGCACATTTTCGAGGTGCAGCATGAGCACGTCGAAATAGGAATGCCGCGAGCGCGCGACCTCGTGGGAGATCGCCAGCCGCAGCTTGAGAGACAGATCGCGCGGAACACGCACCGGGCGCGCATTGGCCAGAAGCGATTGCGTGCGCCGCAGGGCCGCGTATTGACGGCCGCAGTCCGGGCATCGCCGCAGGTGCTCGTCAAGCCGCTGCATTTCCCTGCCCGTGAGCGCGCTATCGAGATAGGCGGAAAGCATCGATTTCGATTGTGTGCAGGTCAAGGAGCCACCTCAATTCGCTGCCTGCTATCGGAATCCTGGCCACCCGCTTCGCTCGGCGGACCGAAGCCCAACTCAGGTCCGACTTCCCTTACGTAGTCCGCGAGCAATTTTCGCAGCGCATCGCGCCCGCGAGTAATCCGCGACTTCACCGTACCGAGGGAAACCTGGGTAATTTCCGCGATCTGCTCATAGGAGAGGTCTTCGATGTCGCGCAGCACCACGGCCGTGCGATAGGGCTCGGGAACATTTCTCAGCTCCTGCTCTACCCGGGCCTGGATTTCATGGTCGGCGACGGTCTCAAACGGCGATTTGTGGCGGTCCGTGAGCGCGGCAGCGGCGGGTTCCGAAGACCACTCGGAGCCCGTCGCCGCCGGCTCGACGGGCGTCTCTTTCGACTTGTGCCGAAACCACCAGCGGCGGCGATTCGAGGCTTCGTGTATGGCAATCCGATAGATCCACGTCTTCAGGCTGGACTCGCCGTGGAAGTGTTTCATTCCCCGGAAAACCTTCAGGAACACATCCTGCGTGGTATCGGCGGCGTCGGCCGGATCGGTGAGGATTCGATACACGAGCGAGTACACCGGATGGTGAAATTCTCCCACCAGCCAGGCATAGGCATCTTCCGAACCCGCCTTCAGTTCCTGGATCAGAGCGGATTCCTGTGCGCGAAACCCGACCGCTCCCGCGAAATCTCCCAAGTTAGCTGTTCCTGCCATTCCCGCCACGGGTGTGACTCCTTACATTATATTCCAGGCGCACAGGCTCTTCTGATTGGTTAGACCCCGCCACGGGCACGCAAGTTCCAGAGGTAAGTCTCAGGTTCAAGACTTATTGCTGGGGCGCCGGGGCCGCGGGTTGCGTGGTCTGCTGCGCCGGAGTCGACGGTTTGGAGGCGGATTTTGGCTTGGGAACGGACTTCTTGTGCGTAGCCGGCTTCTTCGCAGGAGCGGGAGCGGTGTCGTCCACGACGGTTTTCTTCGGCGGTTCCGCGCTGCGAGCGGTCTCGAGGGCAGCGCGCAGCTGGCCGATTTCGGTTTCCTTGGCGGTGGCAATCTTATCGATGCGGTCGGCAAAGGCGCGGCGGGACTGTTCGAGCGATTCCAAATCGCGGTTCAGGGACTGGAATTCGTCGCGGCTGCCAAAGGCGGCGGCCGACTCCACGACCGAACTGGTCACATCGTAAAGAGCGTCCAGATTGCGATACAGTTTGAATGTGAGCGGCGTGCTCTCCGGCGAGTTTTTCAAATCAGTGAGAATTCCCGGCAGAGCCGCCTGCAGGTTTCTCCGGATCGACTCCACATCGCTCGAAGTCTGCTGCTTGGTGCCCGCATCCGTCTTCCACTTCTCGATGCGCAGAGTTGAGAGATGATCCTGCATTTGCTGCGAGGTCTGCTGTAAATTGCCGACCAGCTGGTTCAACTCGGAAACCGAGGAGTAGGAGACCGGAGGCGCGGAATCCGCCGCCTGAGCAAGGCAAACACTTGTCGCGATCAACAAACCGGCCAAGGCCAGCGAGTATCGATAATTCATGGCTGTAGCTTCTCCTCAGCATACTCATTTTCACAAGTTTCGCAACTCAGATTCCAGAGCTTGCGCCAGGTTTTTAACCCCGGGCATTCCAGGTATGCGGCTGCCTGTGCGGCGCGGGCGAAGCCAGACACATCCAGGGTTTCCGGGATGTGTTTTCACCCTCAACCGCTGGAACTTGCTCGCAGGCGCTTTTCATCACTCCGTGCTCGATCACGAGCGGACGGTCGACTGGTTTCCGCGCTTCGACAGGCCAGCGGTTTGACTATCCAGGCAGCGTGCGTGAAAATTGAATATCGCGAAAGGCAAAATGGGCCTGTGGCGCAGCTGGGAGCGCGCTTCCATGGCATGGAAGAGGTCGTCGGTTCGATCCCGACCAGGTCCACCATGTTTTTCAATCACTTGCAAATTTCCCGACCGCCCGGTTGGTAGCATTTAACAGCCATCCCAGTTCCCGATGAATCGGGGCTAACGGCGGCACGCTCGCCCGCCTGAATCTCCTGCATGCACACGTCGCTCATTATTGCCGCCCGTGAATGGCAATCAGCCGCTGAACCCGCCGATCAAGAGGTCCCGGATCAAGGGAAGATGACCAGATGACCGATAGGATGGATGGTTTCGCCAGCACCCCCGACCCCGTCTATACTGAACGGCGAAGGATCACCGCTTGCTCCGACTCACTCGAAAGGCGGTGAGGATCGCCACAGTAATCTTCCTCGGCATTCCGTTTACGCATCCAGTTCATTCACAAAGCCCCCCGGTCTTGCCGCCGCGCCTTATCAAATCCGTAAAGCCTGATTGCGGCGTTGGAAAAAGCTGCCATGGAGTGCACGGCATCGTGATCGTAACCGTCGAGGTTTTGACCGATGGAACCGTGGGGGATGCGAATGTACAAAGCGGCGATCCACAGTTGGTTGAAGACGCTTTGAAGGCTGCAAAGCAATGCCGCTTCCAGCCCGGAACGTTCAAGGGAAAGCCTACAAGCATGGACTTCGACTTGAAGTACCAGTTCTAGTTTCCGCGGCGCCAAACTGACGAGTTCAACGTTCGATGCGCTCCTGGACCGCGGGTTTCATCAACCGACAAGATCCTGTGCTAACGTGGTGCTTTCCCTCGAAGTCCCGTTTTGAAGAGGGGGGAGCCGAATCATGTTGGATGCCCGCTGGAGGCCGCGAATGCTGAGCATAATGCGCATCATTGCGGGTTTCCTATTGATGCAGCACGGCGGACAGAAGCTGTTTAACGTTCCGCGTGCACCGGAAGCAATGCACCACCTGCCGCCGCTGATGCTGGTTGCGGGGCTGCTTGAATGTTTCGGCGGCTTCCTGGTCTTGATCGGCGCATTCACACGGCCGATCAGCTTCATTCTCGCCGGCGAGATGGCTGTGGCCTACTTCCTGTCGCATGCGCCTCGGGGGTTTTGGCCGATACTCAACCACGGCGAGCTGGCCGTGATCTACTGCTTTGTGTTCCTGTACTTATCAGTAGCGGGAAGCGGCGCTTGGAGTGTTGAGCGGATATGGCAGGTGGACCGCACATAATTCAAATGCCAGGAGTGTCCTCGAAATAACTGGACAACGATTGTTGATGTTTCCTCTTCTTCTTCCTTGTCTGCTCCGCGGCAAGGTACAGCCGGGCTGAATCTTCTCGAGCTTCTGTCGGCAAGGACATCGGCCCACTGCCAGGTTCATTGCCGAACGCGCCGAACCGCGAAATCATTCCTCATGAGCAAGCGGCTTACCATCAGGGCCGACTTGGATCTCGGACCTTTTGGTACCGGTTGTAACCTCGGCTTCGTATGCCACAAGCCTGCCGTTTTTCGTCAGGCTCTCGACTTTGCCGATCTTTCCCTTGCCCGCTTTGCGCTGTAAGCCTTGCTTCACCGCGTCGCTCAGCGAATCGACCGGGACCTCTTCCTCGATTTCGACCACCTTACCGTTCGCGTCCATGGATATGTCCGTGGAACGCCCTTTCGTGGTCAGTTCAGCTTCGTAGATGGTCTGCCCGTCTTCAGTCTCTTTAGAGAACCCGCGAACGGTAGCGCCTCTGCTCTGTTGATCGATGGCCTTCTGCACGGCGGCAGGCAGGTCCGATCGCTGGATTCTCTCTTCCTGGGCGAGCACCGTTGCCGCGGTGCATGCCGCCCCAAGGGCCACTGCTAAAAAGATGCGTGAGATGTACATGAATCGTTCTCCTCGATCCCATCGCAGTCTTGACAAGCTCACGTTAAGGGAACCTTAATGCCCGGCAAGAAACTCTATGGTCCGACATTTGCTCCCGACTTATAGACGGCTGCTGTCGGACGTTCGGGACTGCCATTCGTTCTGAAAGCAACCAGATCAGCAGGGGCTTGCCTGAGCTCGAGTCCTAAACGGCGGGACTCAGTGAAAAGGTGTGTTACCGGGGCTTTCTGCGGGTGTGTCTCACGCTTGTGCTACGATGTCAGCCATGAAACCGCAGATGTTGCACCTACTCGTACTCTTCCTCGTCATGGGCGCAATCGCCAGTGCGTTACACGCTGCCAGCGAACCTGGCTCGAATTACACAACCCGTACCGTCGCCCTTCCTGACCACGGCAAGGGAAATATCACGATGGACTACATCGCCTACGATTCCAAGACGGAGAGTGTGTGGGTTCCGGCCATCAACATTGGCTCGGTTTATGTGGTGAATACCAGGGAAAACACCGTTCGCGAGGTCTCGGGGTTTGCCACAAACGAAACGGAAGTCGGAGGCAGAAAGCGGGTTCAGGGACCGAGTGGTGTCTCCATTGGGGAAGGCGTGGTCTACATCGGCGACCGGGGAGACTCGAGCGTGTGCGCCATCGACGAAACCAGTCTTGAACGTAAGATCTGCGGGCACATCGACTCTACGCCGGACGGGGTCGTATATGTGGCGCCTACCAAAGAAGTCTGGGTCACGGCTCCGCGCGACAACTCCGTGCGAATTCTCGATGCTCAGACGTTGAGTCAAAAGGAAAAGCTGACGTTCGAAGGCCGGCCCGAAGGCTATGCCGTGGATGCCAAACGCGGCCGCCTCTACATGAATTATGAGGACAAAGACCTGACGACTGCGATCGACCTCAAGACGCACAAAACTGTGGCAAAATGGCCGTCCTCCTGCGGTGAGGATGGTCCGCACGGGATCTCTGTCGACCCGGATACCGGCTTCCTTTTTGTCGCGTGCAGCACGAGAGCGGAAGTGCTGGACGCGGGACATAGCGGGCAGCAGCTGTCATCCATCGATACGGGTGATGGGGTGGACGATCTCAGTTACTCGCCGACCACTCACACGCTGTACGTAGGTGCGGCCAAAGACGGGAAACTCACGGTCGCCAGAGTGGATGGTACCGGGAAGCTTAGCGTTGTCGCGCAGGTGCCTACACACGAGGGTGCTCGCAACGGCGTGGTTACCCGAGATGGTGTCGTATACCTGGCGCACTCACAACTCGGTCAATTGGCAGGTTTGATCGTGGTATCACAGAGTGCGAAATAGGTTGGGGTAACCAAGAAAGCCTGCACTGATCCTTGGGAGATGAAATGACTCCCTGCCGGGCGTTGTACACGTATTTCTTCCTCTTTGTCGGCATGGGTTCGGTTCTTGGGCAGGACACGATGCTCCCGTCTCGGCCTCGGTCCACTCCCGCCAGCGAAACCATCGCGCTGACACTACCCAGCGGGACACCTCTCGAGATTGCACTGGACAAGGAAGTGCGGGTCCGGAAGGTTGGTCAGAGCATCCATGGACGGCTTGTACAGCCGGTCTATGCCTTTGATCACCTGGTTATTCCAGTCGGCAGCGAAGTGACCGGCCGCATCTCGCAGGTCGGGCGCATATCCGGCAAGGAAAGAACACTAGGCGTCCTGAACGTTGATCTTACGCCGGCGCATACGATTGAGGTTGCGTTCGAGGATCTCCTGATTCCCGATGGCAGGCACATTCGTCTGCACACCCGGGTTACGCCTGGCTCTGGACAGGTGGTGCGGCTGGCCAGTGCTGGTGAACATGAGAAAAAGAGCCGGGTCAAAACCGCTGCGTCTCAGAAAATGGAAGCGGCCAGGCAGGAATGGCGCAACGCAATGAAACAGGTGAGAGAACCGGGCAAGGTGCACCGCGTGTTGAGATACGGCCTGGCCCAGCTACCCATCCACCCACAATACCTCGATGCTGGAACACTCTACCTCGCCGAATTGCAGGAACCGCTTGATTTTGGCGAAGAGCCACTGACCAATGCGTCAGCGCTCGGTACGGGGCCCCCGCCCGGCAGCCTTGTCCACGCATGGCTGGTCTCGCCGCTTAATTCTTCCACTACGCAGAAGGGGGCGGAAGTGGAAGCTCTGATTTCGCGACCGCTCTTTGACGGAGACCGCCTCATTCTCCCAGAAGGAAGTCGCTTGCGAGGTTCCGTGCTTCAGGCGCGCCCGGCGCGCCGCCTGCACCGCAGTGGACAGCTGCGCATCGCATTTCGCGAATTGGTTCTGCCAGAGGGGACAGTTCAAAGGGTGGTTACCAGCCTCGAGGGTGTCGAGTCTGGTGCAGAGAACCACGCACAGCTGGACATGGAAGGCGGTACTCGTGCTTCCTCTTCCAGGTCACGCTATGCCTCCACCGGCCTCTCTGTGGGACTGGCCCTGACCGGACAGGGAGGCAAGCACGACGTGGGCGAAGCGGGTCCTGTCGCCGGAGGCACGACAGCGTTCAAGCTCGTTGGCACCGTCGCCGGCGTGTTTGTCCGTTCTCATTCGTTAGCCATTGTGATGAGTGCGTTTGGCGGAAGCCGGTCCATCTATAACAATTTCCTCGGGCGCGGACGCAATATCATCTTTCCGAAGAACACGGTCATGGAGATTGGCTTCGGGAATCGGACGGCTCTCCCAGCCCCGGTTGCCTTTAAACAATGAGGAATTCTCGCTTCGAGCACCATCGGGACAAGGAAACGTCGTCACGTTTCGCATCACTTCTCTTTCATAGTACGGTAGCAGAATCAACTCAGCTCGGAAGCAGGCACCCTAAGCCTCTTATTTCGCCGCCATCCCTTCCGCAGCCCTCCCAATCGCCGCCGAGCATGTTAAATTACCCCAAAATCTGCAAGACCCTCAAGTGCGGACACCAGAGCCGTAATCATTCAGCACAGGGAGTCCCTGGTGTCGCTTGATTCGTCACGCCTGAGTTGCGGCCGGCTCCTGATACGCAACCACCCGTTGTCGCGATTCGCCGAGCCCGTCAATTCCGAGTTCCACCAGATCGCCGGCCTGCAAATACACTGGAGGGTTCATTCCCAGTCCAACGCCTGCAGGGGTCCCGGTGCTGATCACGTCCCCAGGGAGCAGTGTCATGAACTGGCTCACGTATGAAACGAGAGTCGCGACATCAAAAATCATGTTGCTGGTGCAGCTGTTTTGCCGCATCGTTCCATTCACCGTCAACCACATCCGCAGATTGCTCACGTTGGGAATCTCGTCGGGCGTTGCAAGGAATGGACCGAGAGGCGCAAACGTATCAGCGCTCTTCCCTTTCACCCATTGCCCGCCGTGTTCGAGCTGAAAGTTCCGCTCAGAATAGTCGTTGTGCAACGCGTAACCCGCGACATATTCCAGCGCCTTGTTCTCTGGAACATAGAGTGCCCGCTTGCCCATAACGACCGCAAGTTCGACCTCCCAGTCCACTTTGGACGAGTTCTTCGGCATGACCAGCGCGTCGTTCGGTCCCACAAGAGATGTGGTCGCCTTGAAAAACAGCACGGGCTCCTTGGGCGCTTCCGCCTTGGTTTCCGCCGCATGGTCACGATAATTCAGTCCTATGCAGATGATTTTGCTCGGTCGGCAGATACAAGGTCCTATTCGAATCTTAGAATCGACCTCCGGGGCCGAGGCTCCGTTCTTCTGCACCCACGCATCGAGTGCCTTCACCCCGCCACCGCAGAAAAAGCTTTCGTTGTAGTCTGATCCAAAGCCGGAGACGTCAATGCGGGTGCCGTCCTTCAATATCACGCCTGGTTTTTCTTTGCCGGGCTCTCCAAAACGGATGAGTTTCATACGCACTTCTCTCCTCCCTGCGCACAGTCAGGAAACAATGCGGAGTCTCGCTGGATCACCTAGCACTTCAACAGCTCCAAAATTTCCTGCTGGACAATCATCATATAATAATTAGAATTGTGGGCGCGTCAAGGTTGAGTTTGCTCCTTCTTCCACAGGAGACGTTCATGCGCAAGCGGCTTATCGCACAAGTGGCGCTAGGGTTCGCGTTTCTATCTGCCGCGCTTCCGGCAGCAGCCCAGGATGCCAGGTTCATCGACCTATATTTTAACGACTGGCATAGCGCTGCCCCGCGCACCATTCGCGGCTCGCTCCAACTGCAAGACATCTTTGTTCGCGGGAACCCGAAATCGCCTGCACGCAAAGGTGAGGTTCTCCGATTCATCAATTCCTACGCGTTTGCCACGCTTCCCCCGAATGCCTCTACCACGCCCACCAGCCTCGACGGCCAACAGGAAGCATATTTCGTGGCCTCCGGTCGTGGCAAAGTGACCGCCGCCGAACACAGCGACGAGTTGTTTCCCAACGTCGCAATCCTGGTGCCAGCACACTTGGAGTTTGCGATCGCCAACACCGCCGACCAGCCGTTGACCATGTATGTAATCAACGAGCCGATTCCGACTGGATTTCGCCCCAACTCCACCATTCTTGTTCGCGATGAAAATAAACTGCCGATCACGTCAAGCGACGGACACTGGGCCCACATTGTGAAAACCCTGTTCACGACCGAGGACGGGCTTGGCACTCTGGAGAGCGTGTTAACGGTCACCCTCGATCCGTTAACCATCGGCCGTCCCCACGTGGTGGACCACGATGACATTGAGGAAGTATGGCAGGCTCTCGACGGCACCAGCATTGCGTTCGTGGGAAACCAGCTGCGGAAGCAAACGCCCGGCATGGCCTTCTACCACATCCCCGACAATAAGACGCCGCACACGAACATCAATCAGAATGAAACTGCGGAGGTCAGGTTTCTCTATTTCGCTCGTTACCATCCGCACGCCACGCGCAAGTGACGTTGAGAAAGCCAAATCGGAAAAGGAGAGCCCGCAAAATGGTTCGGAGTTTGGTTCTGAGTTGCGCTACAGTGTTTGGCTTGATAAGCCTTGCCCTCGCGCAAATGCCTTCATCTCAGACTGGTGGCGCAAAAAACGCCATCAATGGAATCAATTCGTATCCGGGACCGGGGCTGGTCAAGTATTCGCCTGTTCGAGATCCGAATCAGCGGCGTGTGGATTTGTTCCTCAGCGATTGGCAGGGATCAATCCCGCGCTTTGAACACGGCAGCTTGGTCCTGCGAGACATCCTGACGCGGGGCGATAATTTTGCTCCCCCAGAAAAGGGCGCGGTGCTGCACTATGCGAATTTCCTCGCTTATGGCCGGCTTGCAGGCGGCTGCTCGACCCTGCCATCGCGTCTCGAAGGGCAACAGGAGATCTATTACATACTCGGAGGTAAAGGCGAAATCACGGCGGGAAGCGCGACAGCGGCGCTGCGCAAAGACGTTGCGGTGTTCATGCCTGCGGCACTCGAATTTGTGATGAGATCGGAGCGCGCCCAGCCGCTCACGATGTACGTCATCAATGAACCGGTTCCGGCGGATTTCCGACCGAAAGCGCAAATGGTGGTGAAGGACGAAGCCAGCGCGCACCAGCGTACACCCGCTGGAGGCGATCCCTATATTGTGGGCGGGGCTTCTGGCCACTGGGCTCACATTGTAAAAGAACTGTTTTCTCCCGCGGATGGTCTCGCGACCGAGCAAAGCGTAATCACCGTGAGCATCAATCCTCTGACGTTAGGCGAACCCCATCCACATCGCCCCGGCCAGGAAGAAGTCTGGGCGGCCATCGAGGGCGACAGCCTTGCTTTCTTCGGTACGGAGCTGCGCATCCAGCATCCCGGCATGGCGTACATGCTTCCGCCGGATGCGAGCACAATTCACTCGAATATCAACTTCGGCGATAGGCCGATCAAGTTTTTGTACTTCGCGCGATTCCCGGAGGGAGACAATTGGACGCACGGCGCGGCGCCCGCGCGCCAATAGGAAACGAACATAAATGATCAGTAGTAATCTCAAGGGTTCTTGCATGATGAGTTTTTCCGCAGCCACTCGAAACGAAGGTCCTACTTCCGGTCAGAGCGCTACTCGCGGCGGCCTACGAGATAGCGGGTGTGATCTCTCCGCTATCTGGCTCCGAGTCTGGCCCTCGGCGGCCCGCTTGTCCTCGGAAGAAGCTGGCAGCAAGGTTAAACGTCTGAACGACGTGACGAAGAGGAGGCTAGTGTTGAAAGGCAAAGTGATGCGCGAGGACGCCGAGATCGCTGTGGAACACGGGTCTGGATTGTCATCTCGATCACGGCGGATGCTCGGAGGGCACCCTTCGGACAATCCGGATTGAAGCGATTCGGGGCCGTGGGCGCGAATCATGCAGCAGGCGGGGACGCCGTCGATTCGACATCTCACCCAGATGTCTCTTTCCGGCGGCCTTTGCGGCGGTGCCTAGGTTGCAACTCGACAGGGGAAAACTCAATCTTCGGGAGTGGAACTAGAAACGAGATCATGAGAAAACGATCAGGAATTTTGCGTTTTGTTGTCAGCCTCTCCTACTTCTTATTATGTCTTCCTTTTCTCTGGGCTTCGCCTGGCCCCGCCGATGAGTACTTCGTTTATTTCGGGACCTACACCGGATTCACATACATGAAAGAGGGGCTTCCCGCCGGGGGAAGTCACAGTAAGGGCATTTATGTGAGCCGGTTCCGGCCCGCTACGGGGGAAGTCAGCCCGCCTGAGCTGGCCGCTGGAATCGTGAACCCCGCCTTTCTCGCGATCGATCCCAATCATCGCTTCCTCTACTCCGTCACCGAAGACCCCCTTTCGCTCGGGCCAAACTTCGATCACGCTTCCTACGTCAGCTCCTTCGCGATCGATCCGTCAACCGGCAAGCTGCGTCTGCTGAATACCATGCCCACAGGAGGCACGAGCACCTGCTACGTTTCGATCGACAAGACCGGCCGCTATCTCATGTTTGCGAACTTCGGTAGCAGCAGTGTGACGGTCTCGCGGATCAGAGAGGACGGCTCTGTCGGCGAACAGACTGCCTTCATGAAGCACAATGGCAGCGGAAAAGACCCGGCATTCCAGTCCAAGGCGCATCCTCATTCGGTTGATGTTTCACCGGACAACCGTTTCGCCATTGTTTCCGATCTCGGCGAAGACAAGATTTTTGTCTACAAGTTTGACGCCGCGACAGGGAAGCTCTCGCCCGATCAGCCGCCATTTGTGGCGGCCGAGGCGGGCGGCGGGCCCCGCCATTTTACGTTCGATGCTCAGGGGAAATTCGGGTACTCGCTCCACGAGATGAGTGGGTTCATCACAGTTCTGGCCTGGGATGCCGACAAAGGCAAGTTCACGAAAATCCAGGAAGCCCGGACGCTGCAGCCGTATTTCGAGGGCGCCAACGACAGCGCGGAAATCGCCCTTCATCCCAATGGAAAGTTCTTGTACGAATCGAACCGGCGCTTTCGCGGCCCCGACATGTGGGGGCCGGATTCAATCGGCGCATTCGCGATTGACCCGGCGCATGGCACGTTGACCGAAGTTGAGCAGGTCCCGTCCGGCGGAACGATGCCGCGGAATTTTGCGATCGACCCTACCGGCGCGTACCTTTTCTCCGCCAACGAACTCAGCGGAAATGTCGCGCTGTTCAAAGTAGATGGTGCGAGCGGCCGGCTTACGCGAACCACGACCGCGCTGAAGATCGATGTACCCGTGTCCATTGTGTTTGTGCCGGCCCATTAAGGGATCTTACGAGACCAGGAATGATACGACTATTTTCGATTGCGCTTGCAAAGAACAATGCTAGGACGGAATCCGTTCGATACCGCCTCTACGCGGCCATCCCCTTCGCGATGCTGCTCTTGAGCCAGGGCACATTAGGTCAGAGTAATCCGTACTTTGTTTATTTCGGCACCTATACGGGATTCAAATATGTGCATCACAGCCGTACGTTTGGCGTCGGAGAGAGCCGCAGCAAAGGAATTTACTTCGCACGCTTCGATGCCGCCACCGGCGATCTGAGCGAACCGCAGCTTGCCGCCGAGGTCGTCAACCCGTCCTTTCTTACAATCTCGCCAAACCACAAATTCCTCTACGCGGTCACCGAAGACCCGCTCTCGCTGGGGCCACCATTGGACCACTCTTCGTATGTAAACGCGTTTGCGATCGACACCTCGACGGGGAACCTGCGTTTTCTGAATTCAGCACCAGCGAGCGGAACGAGCACCTGCTATATCTCCATCGACCACACTGGCCGATATGTTTTCCTGGCAAACTTTGGCAGCGGCAGCGTGTCGGTAATACGGACACAAGAGGATGGTTCACTCGGCGAGCTCACGGGCTTCATCCAGAATGTGGGCAGTAGTGTCGACCGGTCGATTCAAACCGAGCCGCATCCTCACTGGATCGGCGTCTCGCCGGATAACCGCCATGTCATCGTTTCCGATCTCGGCCTCGATCATGTGCAGATTTACAATTTCGACCCCGACAGGGGCATGCTGTCCCCGCCTGGCCCTCCGTTTGCGACCGTTTATCCGGGCGGGGGTGCGCGGCACTTCGCTTTCGGTCCTTCCGGCAGATTCGGATATCAACTCAGTGAAATGAGTGGAATGGTGGACGTTTTTGCCTGGGACGCCGCCAAAGGGACTCTCACGACTGTGCAACGCGTACATACGGTGCCGCACGAGTTCTTTGGCGGAAACCACAGCGCGGAAATCGAAATTCACCCCAACGGGAGATTTCTCTACGAGTCGAACCGCCGCACGCAGGGCGAGACAACCAGGGGGCCGGACACGATCGGGGTCTTCTCGATTGACCCAAGCCATGGAACGCTCACTCGAATCGAGGAGGTCCTCTCCGGTGGAATTATGCCGCGCAGCTTTGCCTTGGACCCGACAGGCAGCTATCTCCTGTCGGCGAACCAGCTCTCAAATAATGTAGTGAGTTTCAAGATCGATGCGCGCACGGGCAAGCTGTCGAAAACCGGGAAGGAAATCACCGTGAACACGCCGGTTTGCATCAAATTCGTGCCGGCCATGCCTTAGAACCACACAAAAACATTTGTTCCCTAATTGTCATATGATATAACTGTTGAGTGTCCGCGATGATAACCGCCATCTGCTCGCTCCTGCTTGCGGCCCTTTTTCGACTGCCTTTGGGACCACCGAACGCCTCTTTTCAAGGCGCCCCTGCGTCGGCGAAGAATCTGAAGAATCCCTATTCCGGAGATACCCAGGCGGCGAGTGCTGGTAAGGGAATCTACGCTCGGTCGTGCGCCGCGTGTCACGGCAACTCGGGCGAAGGGACGGGCAACGTTCCTCCATTGGCACAAGGGGCGGTCCACGAGGCGCCCGACGGCGAGTTGTTCTGGTACATCACGCAAGGAGACACCAAGAACGGCATGCCCTCGTGGGCGCGGTTGCGGGAGCAGCAGCGCTGGCAGATTGTCAGCTACTTAAAATCCATGAGCACAGCAACGGCATCCCCGGTCAAACAAGAATCCCCGGTGCCCTCCGCAAGAACCACCTCCAACGCGACGCCGCCAAAGCCACCGTTCACCGACTACCGTTTTGAAAAGCCAGGAATGGTGCACCACATCACCGTGGACGGTCTTCCGGCACCTTATGCAAGCGATTCAGCGGCCGCTCCGCCGAAAGTTGTGCCGCGGCCTGCGGAGGCTTGGCCCATGGCGCCGCCCGGGTTCAAGGTTGAGTTGTTCGCCACCGGACTTACCAACCCCCGTGTGATGCGGCGCGCGCCGAACGGCGACATATTTCTCGCGGAAACCTCCGTGGGGCGGATCAGGATTTTTCGCGGAATGACCTCCGACGGGAAGGCCGGGCAGGCCAGCGTTTTCGCCACAGGACTGAACACCCCCTTTGGGATTGCGTTTTATCCTCCGGGGCCTGATCCCCAATGGGTTTACGTCGCAAACATGGATTCTGTCGTTCGCTTCCCTTATCACAATGGCGACCTGGTCAGCAGTGGGCCGCCGCAGCACCTTATTGATTTGCCCAGCGGCGGACACCACCGGTCGCGCGATATTCAGTTCTCTCCTGACGGCAAGAAGATGTTCGTTTCGGTGGGATCCGAACAGAACGTCAGCGACACTCCCGCGGAGAAGAACCGCGCCGATATCCTGGAACTCAACCCCGACGGTTCTGGCCTGCGCGTCTACGCGTCGGGCATTCGCAACGCAGTGGGCATTGCAGTCAATCCCACGACGGGCGAGTTGTGGTGTTCGGTCAACGAGCGCGATGGGCTCGGCAACGATCTTGTTCCCGACTACATCACCCACGTGCAGGAAGGCGGTTTCTACGGCTGGCCATGGTGGTACATGGGTGGGCATCAAGACCCCCGCTTCTCGGGACAACATCCGGAACTGAAAGACAAAGTCATCACGCCCGACGTAATTTTGCAGCCGCACAACGCGTCACTGGAGATGACTTTTTACGACGGCAAGCAATTCCCCGCTGAATACTCGGGCGACATTTTTGCTTCCGAACATGGCTCCTGGAACCGGTCTCCGCGCGCCGGATATGAGGTCATTCGAGTTCCCCTGCACCGCACAGGTCACGCGACTGGCGAATACGAGGATTTTCTGACCGGATTTGTGGTTGACGATGAGAGTGTCTGGGGCAGACCCGTCGGCGCGGTAGTGGCCCCGGATGGCAGTCTCCTAGTGAGCGACGATGGCTCAGGTTCGGTCTGGCGCGTCAGCTACACAGGAAGTCCGCAAACTGCCGCGGGAACCGCTTTGAAGCCACCGTCAGGCCAAATCCAATGACCAACACTTTGCATCGGTATGGCGACTCTGAGAGTTTTTATGACGACTATGTCATCTTTGCGTCTCCCAGCAACGGCAAGAATGACATTGGCAGCGTGCCCAAACTGAAAAGGTTTCTCGAGTTAGCCCTTCCCTTCAAGCCGGTGAACCTGGGTGATCCGGTCCACGGTGGCGCACTGCGCCCGTCGCGGAGATTAACTACGCTCGCGAACTGGAGGCGTAATATGACCCCCGACTTTCGCGCCGTAATCGACGGAATAGATTCACCAGCCTCGGTCGCTGCCGTTTTCGACAACCCGCAGGCCGCGGAGGGCTTTCTGGAGGCTGTCGCGGAAGCCGAGCTGGGACTGTCCGTGAACCTCTCTACTTCGATTGAAGGCGCACTGGGGTGCTGCCGAAAGAGTGGAATCACCCGCCACAGCATCGGGTATTCGCTGGGATTCGAGGGATCGACCGAGAAGCTGCCGAACACGCAGGTGCTGAAACTCAGCACCATGTGCGGCCACGGAATGATTTCCGCAAGTCTCGCGCGAAAGATGATCGACTGGGTGAAGGAGGGACGCCGCAGTCCAGAGCAGGCAGTCACCTATATGGCGCGCTTCTGCTCGTGCGGAGTTTTCAATCCAGTCCGCGCCAGGCGGGTCCTGGAGGAAGCGCGCAAGAAGATGGAGTGACGGACCGAATGTGGCGCTTGGAACCTGCACCACGGAGCCGCAGATTTATTTGATCTTCAGAATTCTACGGGGACTGAAGTTGAGATTCGGCGCAATCAATGCTCTTTTCTGTTCCCTGGTGATTTCCACCAGCCTCGCGCAGACCGACTGGCCGATGTACGGCCATGACTACGGAAGCACGCGCTATTCTCCGCTCGATCAGATCAACGTCAATAACGTTGCCGGCCTGAAGCGGGTGTGGACCTACCACATGAAGAAGGCCGGCCCGCATCCGGTCCAGGCGGGGGCCGTCAGTCGGGGCGGCGGTCGGCGTTCGTCAGAGGCCACGCCCATCGTGGTAAACGGAGTTCTTTACATGCCGACGCCTTACAACTCTGTGATTGCATTGCAGCCGGAGACAGGCAAAGAACTGTGGAGTTACAGGCTGCCGCACGGGCGTCCCGCGGGCCGCGGGGTAGCCTACTGGCCCGGTGATGCGAGAACGCCAGCGGCGATCGTATTTGGCACCTCGGACGGTTATATATGGTCATTGAACGCCAAGAACGGCAGGCCCACCGCTGGATTCGGCGTGAACGGCTCGCTCGAAATCAAGACGGATGTTCTGGGTGCATTCCCGTACGCGCAGTTTAATGTCACTTCTCCCGTCACCGTCTACAAGGACTTGGTGATTACCGGCGCCCAGCTCCAGGAGTCTCCTGGGACCGGCGCTTCAGGCGATATCCGCGCGTGGGACTTGCACAGCGGAAAACAGGTGTGGCGCTTTCATGCAGTGCCTCATCCGGGTGAGGTTGGCAATGACACCTGGGAGGGCAACAGCTGGAAATACCGCTCGGGAACCAACGTCTGGGGTTTCATGAGCATCGACGAGGAGCGCGGGCTGCTTTTTCTTCCGTTTGGTGCGCCTTCCTATGATTTCTACGCGGCCGACCGGAGAGGCCAAAACCTTTTCGGCAATTCTCTAGTCGCGGTCGAGGCTGATACCGGAAAGCTTGTCTGGTACTTTCAGACCGTCCACCACGACGTTTGGGATTACGACCTCGAATCAGCTCCGGTTCTGCTCGACGTCAAGCGGAACGGCGAAACTATTCCCGCCGTCGCTGTCACGGGAAAGCTTGGCTTGATTTTCATTCTGGACCGCAGAAACGGGAAGCCCATCTTTGGCGTGGAGGAGCGTCCGGTCCCGACAGGCGACGTGCCGGGCGAAGCGAGCTGGCCGACGCAGCCGTTTCCCCTCAAGCCGCCTCCCATCGGACGTCACAGTTTCAGCCCCAATGAAATCGCAGACGTCACTCCGGAGCAGAAACAAGTCTGCACCGACCTCTTGAACACGGAACAGGGCGGCATGACCAGCGGTGGCCCCTACACCCACTACGGACTGAAGCTCACGATTGTGTTTCCGGGTACGATGGGGACTACGAACTGGCCGGGAATGTCCTACAACCCGCAATTAGGCTACTTATTCCTCAACACCGTCGATCTGGCTGATGTCGGCAAGCTGGAAAAGATGAAAGAGGGTTCCGATCCGGACTACGAACGCCACAGTCCCTGGGGTGACTATGCGCGCTTCTGGAACAATGACAAGTTCTGGCCATGCCAACAGCCGCCATGGGGACAGCTTTGGGCGATTAATGTGAACACAGGTGATGTAGCCTGGGTGATACCGTTCGGCATCGATGAAGAATTGGAAGCGAAAGGTGTTCACGGGACCGGAGTCTTGAATTTCGGCGGTTCCATTGCGACCGCTGGCGGATTGGTGTTTATCGCCGCGACCCGCGACCAAATCTTACGCGCATTCGAAGCTTCAACCGGCAAGGAGCTGTGGTCCACGAAACTTGAGACCGGGTCTTACACGGTTCCCATGACCTATCAAGGTAAGAACGGCAAACAGTATGTTGTACTGGTCGCTACGGGCGGCAGATTCTACGACACCACAGCAGGCGATTCCGTGATCGCCTTCGCCTTGCCTTAGTCCTGAATGGCGAGAGCATAACCCGCTGGCGCGGGGTCCTCTGGGGCTTCGAAAGACCTCGACGAAAACTACTGCTTCTCGTAAACGACCATTTCGTGAACGGGCTTGCCGTCTTTGTCGATGCTGTCCATGATGAAGGTGGTGATTTTGCCGTCCTGCGAAAGTACGGCTCTACTTTTGGCAGCGCGACCGTTGAAGTTCCATATCTGTTCGTTGGTGTGAGCGTTAACTTTCCTGACCATCACCGTGGTCTTATCCCGACCCTCAACCGTGACAGGCTTTCCGGGAACAGGCGTGTACTGCCAAGTATTGGTCTTGCCATCGGCCGTGATTTCGTGAACGTGAACCGTGCCGTCCGGGTCGATGGTACATTCGTCGACTTGAGGCGGCGGTCCGGGGAACTTCGATTGGGAAAAATTCACTTTCCAGTTCCCGGCGAACCCGCCGGCGGGCATGGTTGCATAAACTTGCGTCACGCCGAACAACATGGAAGCAGTGGTCGTTAAAAGTACGCTCGTTTTCATAAGCATATGATAATATCATTCAGCAAGCTGTCAACAGGTTTTCTCGTTGTTTAACACTTCAGACCCTGGGAATTCAGAAATGAGGGAAGCGTGCGGAATCTGAGTTTGATGGCGTTGGTCACGCAAGTACTTTTCTGCTCCATCGCAAGTTATCCCGGCAATGCTGCCGGCGGGTTCTTGCTGGTTGCGAACAAGGGAGACAACGCGCTCGGAATCATTGATCCGCTCACTGGAAGACAGATTGCAGAGATCCCAGAAGGTGGGGTTACCGGGCACGAGATCGTCTCCTCGCGCGATGGGAGGTTGGCGTATGTCCCCATCTACGGCAATTCCGGAGTTGGCCAACCTGGGACCGATGGCAGTAGCATCGTGGTAATGGATCTGGTCGAGCGAAAAGTCGTCGGCAAAGTGGATTTCGGAAAGGGCGTCCGGCCCCACCTGCCTCTTCTTGGGCCGAAGGATGGATTGCTATATGTCAGTACTGAACTGCAGAACACAATTACCATCATTGACCCTTCGACCTTGAAAATTGTTGGATCAGTCCCCACCGGTCAAGAACAATCGCATATGTTTGCCATCACACGTGATGGTCGTCGCGCATATACCGCGAATGTCGGACCCGGAACAGTTTCCGTTCTGGATCTCGCTGGACGCCGGACGCTGGCCATAATTCCCGTAGCGGCCCAGATACAGCGGATTTCTCTTTCTGTTGACGACGATCTGGCATTCACATCCGACATAACCAAGCCCCAGCTTGCGGTCATCGACACGCACTCCAACAGAATCAGGACCTGGGTGCCTCTGCCCGGGCTGGGTTATGGGAGCGCACCCACTCCGGACGGTCGCTGGTTAATTATTGCATTGCCGTTGGTTCACCAGGTTGCAGCGATCGATCTGAGAGCCATGAAGGTTGCGCACGCTATTGACCTGCCCAGAAGGCCGCAAGAGGTATTGATAGCTCCGGACGGAAAGACCATCTACGTTTCCTGTGACGACTCCGCGAAGGTTGCCGCTATCACGGTTGCAGACTGGAAAGTGAAAAACATGATCGATGTTGGCAAGGGCGCCGATGGATTGGCTTGGGCCCCTGCCGCGACATTTGCAAGTCATTAAATCTATGACATAGTTGGTGCGTACCTGGTCGATTCCTATGATCACTCACGACAAATCGAAGATCTCCGTGCTGTTCCGGGCGGGTCTGGCGGCCCAGTTATTGGCATCTCTGGTAGGAATTCCCTCCCTGAACGGTCAGGTCACTCCCAAGCCGCCAGTAACTACTCCAAGCGCGGGCGGCAACAGCTTTAACGGGCCGGGAGACGTTCACTACCAAGCTTCCCGAGACACGCACGACCGACGCATCGATATGCTCCTCGGGGACTGGCGAGACTCAATGCCACGCCACGCCTACGGTTCCCTCGTCTTGCGGGACATCTTGACCCGAGGCGACAACTTCAGTCCGCCCCAGCCCGGAGCGATCCTGCAGGCTGCGAACTTCGTCGCTTACGCACGCCTGGCGGCCGGCAATTCGACAATACCGAGCCGCCTGCAGCGCGAGCAGAATGTCTTTTATATCGTGGAAGGAACGGGCGAAATTGCTGCCCAAGGAAAGACGGCAGCACTCCATAAAGACATCGCGGTCCTTATGCCGGCCGACATTGAGTTTCTGATGCGAAACACTGGTGATCAAGACTTGAAGATGTACGTTGTGAGCGAACCAGTTCCCGATGGCTTTACGCCGGCAAAATCCATGCTCCTGATAGACGAAACTCAAGTCCCGGTACGGACCCCAATGGCAGCTTCGCCCTTCACGCTCCCGGGCACTTCAGGCCATTGGGCCCACGTAGTACGCGACCTGTTCTCAAAGACTGATGGGCTGGCCACAATCGGCGATTTAATCACTGTCGACATCAACCCTATGACCATGGGCGAGCCGCATCCCCATCATCCTGGGCAGGAAGAAATCTGGGTAGAAATCGAGGGCACCAGCCTTGCGTTCATCGGCACGGAGCTGCGAGTCCAGCGTCCGGGCATGGCTTACATGATCCGCCCGGATGGGTTGATGACCCATTCCAATATCAATACCGGAGATACACCGGTCAAGTTCCTCTGGTTTTCCAGCAATTCGCTCAAGAGATAGCGATCTCCATTGGCACGAATTCGTACCCGTTTATGCTTAAGGTTCGGTCCATCCATCGCCTTATCTTGATAACAGTCCGGCCGCTCCTCCTTTGTCTGTTAATGGCGGCAGGTCTATGTCCGTCGATTTGCCTTGCACAAGATCATCCGATAACGCTTTCCATGTCAGGCGATGAATGGTTTCTCCGATCTCTCATTGCGACGGGGCTCATCCAGCCTTTTGAACAGCAGTATGGAATTGCCATTCGGATCCGTTTTGAAAACGATCGCGCGATCATGGCTGAGCTTGACCAACAGAGCCCGCCTGACGATGCGCGTCCCGACATTATCGTCGTGCGTCATAGATTGCTGGGTGCCTTGGTCGCGAGGCATCAACTGCTCCCCATCGACTCCTTCCTGGCTGATTCCACACTGAACGATCCCGGCTTCCATCCGCACCAACAACTGTTCTTTAAGTGGTGGAACGAGCTAAGTTCGTACAAGGGGCGCATGTACGGATTCCCTTTCACTGCCCTTACAACCTATCTCTGCTACCGCAAAGACTTGCTTGGAGATGCAGCGACTGCGCACGAGTTTAGAACGCGATACCACCGGGAACTCACAGTACCCGCTAGCTGGCAGGAGTATTTACAAGTTGCCGAGTTCTTTGACCGGCCGGGCGATCACTTCTACGGTACTTATATTCAGGGCAAACAGGGTCTGGCGCTATGGTACGAGTGGCTCAGCGTTATTTATTCTTTCGGGGGGCGTATTCTTGACTCCCCGCACGGTTGGGAATACGGCGACATCGTCGTCAACTCGCCCCAGAATGTCGCGGCAACCAACGAGTACCTCAAATTAATACGATTCAGTCCGCCGGACACGCTTACGTATGGATGGAATGAGGCTCAAACTGCGCTGCAGCAGGGCAACGTTTTTATGGGACTGTTATGGAGCGATCAGACGCCGTTTCTCGAAGACCCGAAGGTCTCTAAGGTGTCTGGGAAAATCGGCTATGCACGCATTCCCTCAGCGACTGGAAAACCTTTTAGCCAACTGGAAGGATTGACGTACTTGGTTCCGGCAAAGTCGCGGCATCCTCGGCAAGCGTACCAGTTCTTACGCTGGGCGTTGTCGCAGAAGGTTCAGGTTGCACAGACGTTAAAGGGAGCCTCGTCGGTTCGGAAGACGACTTACGATGACGCGCAGGTCGCAAGACTCCCTTACTCTTCTGTCTTTCTTGCAAGTGAACCCTATGGGATCCCTAAACCTACGATCCCGGAATCGGATCAAATTAGCCAAGCCATGGTGCGGGGCCTTGGCGCGATTGTCAAAGGCGACCTCCTACCGCAGCGGGGTCTTGATATCATGGCGTTGGACATCCAGCGACTTCTGGGGAGTAAGGCCAAGCTACGCTATCCGGTTAAGTAGCATTTACCTCCCGAGCTAGCTCTCGCGTATCTCCACGCTTCCACAAACCTCCAACGGATGGCTATGCATTGCCGCGTGAGTTGGTGAGCATGCCCTTCCGACCGCCCCGCAACGTCTGCAAGGCAGTCACCGGTAGAGCCCCCTCACTGCCCCGCCGCGGCTAGCACGGGTCACCACGATTCCGCTCTGCAAACGAAGCGGAGAGGAATGGGCCCTTTCGCATCCCGTGAAACGAGCATAACAGTGTGCGACTAGACTCTAGCCTAAAAGATGAACTTCGCGCTCACCTGGCCAATACGGCCTGGTGCGGCAGTGGTGGCTTCGCCGAATTGGCTGCTGTTTGCGTTTCCGATGACGCCGCTCGCCAGGAAGTTGGTATGATTGAACACGTTGAACATCTCGAAGCGTAGATTGAACGCCGTCGATTCGGTTAACTTTGTGTCTTTCTCCAATCCTAAGTCTGTACTTATCATTCCTGGCCCACTGAAGGAATATTGTTTCGCGCTACCGGTGACCCCGCACACCTCGTAGCCGCAACTGAGGCCGCTGGCAAAAGCGGACGGGCTGAAATAATAGTGCCCGAGTGAATCCCGCGGGTTATCTTTTTGTATCGCACCTATTGCTGTGGGGTAGTCAAGTCCGAGATTCGTGAGGGCGAAATCGCCGCCGCTCTGCAGGCCAATTGGGATGCCAGAGCTGAAGCGGCTGATACCGGTTATGTACCACCCGGAGGTTATCCTACGTGAACCTAATATCCGATCAAAAGGGAGGTTCCAGTTGTAGCTCACGACTAGGTTGTGCCGCATATCGAACGTCGACGGCCCATATGAGCGAGCAGGGTCGCGAGGATCGTAGGCTGCGGAGTAGTTGTCCAGAGAATGTGCATAGGTATAGCTGACCAGGAAGGTAAGATCACGGGCGCGACGCTCTGCTGAAACCTGTAGCGAGTTGTAGTTGGAGTTCCCCGAGTTCTGATTCCAAGTCGTCGAAGCGAATGCCACAACTGGCCCGCCCGCGGAATTGTGGTAGTTAGGGCTGATCGCCTGGTTGTGGATCAAACCTACGAGAGTGCCATAAACGTTTTGGCCGTTCAGCGTGTAAACTCCACCCTCACCACCCGGACCGCAGCCGGATAGCGAGTTGCAGAGGGATGCACTTCCCCAGATCAATGGGACATTTCGTTGAATGTGATGTCCCTGTGTTCCCACATAGCTCACCGTCAACACCGTGGATTTATCAAGCTGTCGCTGGATCGACGCGTTGTAATGTTCGGCCATCTGCGTCTTGTTTCCAGGATAGTATCCGGGGACGTAGAGGGGTAGCAGCGATCCAAATTGGAAGTTCGAGAACGGCCCTGGCCCGCTCGGAAATATAAACGGGAAATGCTGTCCCTGACTTATCCCGGTCGCACGCGTTACATACGGGTTGGCAAACTCTGGAGGTTGCGATGACGCCCAGTAAAGGCCCCACGGTGCATCACCAATGATTCCAAAGTTGCCGTTGTCAGCGGCGCCGAGATAATACACGCCGTAAGCAGCACGAACGCTGGTCTTATTCTCGCCCCAGATCCCGCCTGATGGCGCCCACGCGAGTCCAAGCCGTGGACCCAAGTTGTTCCATCGCGTAGGGGAGATCGTGCTTGCAACGCCCGGATCTCCGGGCACAACGTTGCCTTGCGGCGAGTTCGGGAACTTGACAGATTGTACCCCGGGATCCGGAGTGGTCAAACGGCCAAAGAGGTCACTCCATGGCCGAGCAACGTCCCAACGCAGGCCAAGGTTAATGGTAAGATCGGACTTTGCCTTCCACGTGTCCTGCGCGAAAACGGCACCGTATCGCGTGCGGTTATCGAGAAGCTGCACGGAGCACTGCACGAATCCGCCCGGGGCGCCGACATAGTAATCCGAAAGATCCAGACCGGTCTCCGAACCGCTGAATTGGTAATATCCATTCGGTCCGCATTCGTTGCGAACGTTCAGCTGATAATAACGGAAATCTCCCCCAGCACTGAGCGAGTGGGCACCCATCGCCTTGGTAAAAGTGTCAGCGACTCCGTAGGTGCTATTGGGTTGATACAGATTTAACCAGTTATTGCCGATCGCGAAGTTATTAAAATCCATCGTCGGAATCGACAGCGGATAGCCCGACGTTCCCGTGCTGATGAGACCACCCGAAGTCGGATCCGTGTTGTATCCGAACTGACTGTAGCTGGAAATCTTCGTACCTGAGGACGGTTGCGCAGTGTGAACTGCCGTCCGGAAAAATTGCAGAGTGGCCACGTTCACCGAGTTCGTGCCAAACGTCTTCGTGTTGCTCAAGGTAAAGAGCTGGTTGCGTGAGGGCTCAGTTACCGGGAACCCAGGGAGGCTTGCAATGCCCATGTATGCCTGATTGTAAATCGGCAGAGTAGCCGATGCATCATCGTAGTGATAGTAAAATGCCCAATTCCCGGTTAGATGATTGATGAGGTCGATGCGCTCACCCAGGTTCGTATCGACCAACGACCCACTATGGCTGGAGTCGGAATAGCCGGTTCCCCCCAAGTTCGCAGTCGGTATGAATTTCATGGTTGCTGCGGCAACGGGGTCCTCGTAAGCCGAGAGATCACGACCCGGTACGCCATTGGTGGTCACGGGCGTGCCAAGTTGTACGTAGGGGGTGCCGGGGCTGACGGTTCCACCGCTGGGATTTCGGCTGCTAAGCGTTTGCGCCCAAGCCGCGCCTTGCACGGATCCGGTGAGTACGCTGTCGGGAAATATGCCGTTGCGCTCATCCGTGCTCAGAACGTCGATCAAGCCAGTGCTTGCACCCGCGACTCGGCGCGTTTGCTGAAAGTCGGTGAAGAAGAAAATCTTGTCTTTCCAAACTGGCCCGCCCAGTACTCCGCCAAACTGGTGTTGCTTCAACTCGGCTTTTGTCGTATCGAAATAACTGGTCGCCGCGAGACCCTGGTTTCGATAGAACTCGAACAAGTCCCCATGCAACTGGTTCGTGCCTGACTTTGTGACGGTGTTCATGACTGAGCCGGTGAACTTGCCGTATTCAGCGCTGAAGCTGTTGGTTAGGAGGCGAAACTCAGCCACAGAGTCAGCGTTCGGAATCAGACCTGCACCCATATTCTTGGTCTCGTTAACCTCGGCGCCGTTTACCAGGAATGCATTGGCCCACTCCGGCTGTCCGTCGGTAGAGACGTTCCCCGCGGAGCTATACAATCCCGAGGATGGGCTGCGATCAGAGTACCCGCTGTTTGTATTTAAAGGGGCAACGCCGGCCTGCAGCGAAAGCAAGTCGAGATAAGAACGGCCGTTGAGGGGCATTGCCAAAATCTGCCGGGACTCGATCGTGGTGCCGAGCGCAGTACTTACAGTCTGCACCTGAACAGCATTCGCCTCGACGGATACAACCTGCTGTTCACCACCGACTGTCAACGCGAGGTCGAATCGCAACTCGTCATTCACCTTGAGGTCTACGTCGTTGATGGTTGCTTCACGAAATCCCGTCGCGCCGGCGACGATTCGATATCTTCCGGGCGGCAGCGCCAAGAGGTTGTAAGCGCCCTGGGTATCAGTCGTGGTGCCACGTTGCAGGTTCGTAGACACTTCTGTCACGGTTACGTGAGCGCCGGTGACCACAGCCCCGGAGCTGTCCCGAACATATCCTTGGATCGAACCGGTTACGTCGGCCATTAGAGCGTCAGTTGCGAGCAGAACCAGCAGGACAGGCAAGAACACAAGGGTCGCAGCACGTTTCATAAGCCCCCTCAAAATTGTGTGACAATACCATCGTTAGCGCTTTTGCGGCAAGCGAAATGGTGCGAAAAAGAGCCCCCGGATTCGGCCCCGGCAATCGCCAGTCTTGCACCACGACAATCTTTCATGGCGGATGAGCCATCAGGCCCGGGGGAAGTTCCCGCCATATCCGATCGGGAATACACCCCCAAAAACAATTGTCATATAATACAACCTAATCGACACTGTCAAGCTTTTAAATTGCCAGCGTGCCAGCGAGGTCCAATTCGTCGAAAACTCTTCAACCGAAGCTTTCGGAGAGATCGCGGGAGTCTCGTTATCGGGGAGAATTCTGCCAGGTCCCCGGTTCAGCCGTGCGGCGGGCGAGGAATTTAAACGCGAAGTAGGCCGGAATTCCCGTGGAGACAAGGATAAGACCCGGGATGGTTGTCGCCCGCCGGTATACGAACAAGACCGTGAGAATGACGCATGCGAAGAACAGATACAAACCGGGAGTCGCAGGATACCCAAACGCGCGATAGGGCCGTGCAGCGGCACGGCGGGTGTGGCGCAGGCGGAATACCGCCGCGATCGTCAGAATGTAGAAAATCAATGCGGCGGAAATGATGTAGTCCAGCAGGTTGCTATAGAGATTTCCGTACATGCGGGTAACGGGATCGTAGGTGCGAATGCTCAGCAGCATAGCGGCCCATAGGCCTTGCACGAGCAAGGCGGTTCCCGGCACACCAGCGCGGTTCAATTGCGAAGTTTTCCGGAAAAAGAGTCCGTCCAGGGACATCGCGTAATAGGCGCGAGCTCCTGAAAGAATCAATCCGTTCATGCATCCGAACGCCGCAATCATGATGGCAATCGCGATCAGTGACGAACCGGTCGACGGAAAAATCGCCCGCATCATCGTGGCCGCCACTCGATCAGCTGGGGCGTGCTGAATTTCGACGAATGGCACGGTCACGAGATAAGCAAGATTCGCCAGCACGTACAAGCCGATCACGAGAATCGTGCCGAGCACCAGCGATAGGGGCAGGTTGCGTGCCGGATTCTGGACCTCCCCCGCCGTAAAAGTAATGTTGTTCCAGGCGTCGGCTGCATAGAGCGCGCCTATCTGGGCGCTGCAAAGCGCGATCAGCATGCCGAGCGCAGTCTCGGGAGAGTGCGCGGGCGAAACCGCTGTGAATCCCTGGGGTGTCCACGCGTGCGCGAAGTTGGCATGCACCACGGCGGACTTCCATCCGAGCGCGAAGCCGGCGACGATCACCGCCATCAACGAGCCGATTTTCATCGTGGTGAAGACGTTTTGCAGAAGCTTCCCGTACTTCACGCCGCCGATGTTGACGCAGGTCAGAAATGCAATGATCCCCAAGGCCGTCAATTGCGCCGTGGAAAACGAAACTGCGTAGGTGGGAAGGACGTGAATCGGAGGAAAGATGTAATTGTTCTCTGAAATCTGCGGCCACAACACACCCAGGTATCGGGAAAAGCCAATGGACGAGGCCGCAATCGTTCCGGTTTGAATGACGAGGAACAGTGTCCAGCCGTAGAGAAAGCCCCAAAGCGGCGAGTACGCTTCACGCAAATAAACGTACTGGCCGCCGGCTTGCGGCATCATGGCCGCCAGTTCTCCATAGGCAAGAGCCGCAGCCAGCGTGAGCACACCCGACAGCACCCATGCGAGAAGCAGCCATCCGCTGCTGCCCACCTCGCGCGCCATCTCTCCGGCGACAATGAAGATTCCGGACCCGATCATGGATCCGGCAACGATCATCGTCGAATCAAAAAGTCCGAGGCTGCGGTGGAACTTGGGCGCGGCGGCTCCCCTCTCAGATGGAACGACCGCCTGCGTGGCAAGAACTCTCCCAGTGGATGTATTCAAGAGGCCCTCGTTCTCGGCACAATGCACAACGTGAATCCAGGAAGAGAGCGCGTCACGCCCGCCCGAGTCCGATGCGCGCCACCACTTCCTGGAATTCGACACGATGCCGGTAGGGATCAAATCGAGGATCTTGAGGCAGAGTAAACAACTTCATATTTCGTTCCTGGCATGCCCGATCAAGCCAGAAAATCATGCGGTCGGGATCGGCCAGTGCCGCATACGTCGCGGCGATATCAAAGGAGGGTAGGCCGGAAGCAACCTTCCCCAACACTTCGTGCAGAAGCCCGCAAGCTGAGCCCTTTTGTCCCGAAAGCGCGTAGCTGTGAGCCTTCATTGCCTTAACGCAATTGTTACCATCAGCAAGCCGAAACGCGGTTTCAAATTCTTCCCAGGCCTGTCCGAACTCGCCTTTCTGTTCAAGCGCCTGGGCCATATACATGTGGGCCCAAACAAAATTCGGTTCTAGTTCGAGTGCCTCTTGGTAGTACTGGATCGCGTCATCGAACTCGCGCGCCAAATAAGATGTGACTCCCGCCCATACGAGCGTAATCACCGACAGGGGGTCGAGTTCGAGAGCGTTCATGACGGCCACACGCGCGGCTTGATGTTGTCCTCTGGCCGCAAGCAGGTTGGAATACCAGTGGTAGCCCAGGGCATACTCCGGGTTGCACTGCATGGCCCGCCTGTATTCGCGGTCTGCGCCCTGCCAATCGCGATCGAAATGAAGCAGGACGTCAGCCAGCGAGACATGCGCTTCCGCCAGATTCGGATCCAACTCGAGCGCTTTCAGCGCCGCACGCCGTGCGGAAGGCATGACTTCGGGAGAGTAAACAATCTCGTAAAAACAGAGGAGGGTAAGCGAATCGGCCAGGCCGGAATAGGGCAAAGCGGATTGTGGGTCCTGACGGATAGCAGAGTCGAAACACTCAATCGCCTTACGCAGGCTGTCGTGACGGCGCTGTTTCCAGAAATATCTGCCCTTCAGATAGGCTTCCTGCGAGCCGCGTTTCCCTTCACTGCGTCCTCGCGGCGCAGATTTTGGCAAGGAAATGAGCTTGAGCCACACGCATTGCACGATCTGTCCCGACACCAGGTGGCGAGCCTCCTCCCAGCCGTGTTCGCTGCACTCGTAGCCGGATGACCAGATTGCCTTCCGTTCAGGAAGAGCTTCGAGACAAACTGCTATTCGGATGTCTGCGCCTTCCTGCGCAACCTGGCAACGAAGGAGATACTCTCCGTTCTTGTCGGGGGGAGAACTGGGGTTGAGCGCCATCCCTTCCGGCAAGTCCGCAGGCTCGCACAACGACGCCGTCAGCCGCCCCGGATCGACTTCTTGCAACGCGTGAAGCGTAGTCGCGACGACTACATCGCAGCGCTCGCGCAACTCGGTGCAAGCCCCCGCAGCCACGATGGGCAGGACGTGAATGCGAATGGGATGCCGGCCTAGCTTGCACGCCTCGCATCCAACCTCGCTCTCGGAGTGGGTAAGTGTGACGCCGCGCTTCCACTTCTCGATTTCCGAACGAAATGCGAAAACACTGCCGAGCGATTTGTGAAAATGCCGGTGGACGGGAAGCCCTTCGTTCTTTTCCCACAGTTGCACGGTGCGAACTTCACGCTTCAGATACCAGGCGATTTCCTTCCAGGAATCCAGGCGGTCCGGCTCGGCGGAAGGCGATCCCGCAGGTGCGCGGTTGAGCGGGTTTGGAACCGCGGCAAACCGCGGAGTGAAGTTGATGCCCACGAACGACCTCGCGTTCAAATCGCGTCCGATTGCAACTCGCAGATGAAGGGCTCAAGCACCCTTTCTCGCCCTTGGAGAGTACACTCCGCGAGCGTCGTCTATCAATACTTTGTTTTGGTCTTTCGCACAATTTCGCTTGTTTGGGCTTAGTCCGTTGTTTACATATGAAAACCGCGTCAGACGGGGTGCGCCCGGATCGAACCCGGACTTTGAAAGTTGTACCCGGCCTTCCGGTTTGCACATAGAGGCGAAGCCATAATCCGGAGGAGGACTGTGCCCGACCGAGACCATACTCAATCGCAGCAACATCCCTGGTTTAACTACACCAATAGTTACGATTTCATGGAACGGGTGCGAGGGGGCCTGCCACCGGTCATCATTTGCGTGGCCTGCAACGGCGGAATCCAGGGCAAGGAGGCCAACGAAGCAATTCCCGAAAGTGCGGACGAAATTGCTGAGTCGGTACAAGGAGCCTATGACGCTGGAGCCAGCATGGTTCATATTCACGCCCGCGACCCAAAACAACTAACCCAGGGCGCTCGCGACGCGGACGCTTGGTACGAGGTCCTACACAAGGTGCGCGTCCGCTGCCCGGAAATTATTATCAATGCCACAACCGGCGCCGGGCCGGGCATGAGCATGGAGGAGAGGGCCTCTTCTTTAGCTGCTGGCCCGGAGGTCGCGTCGTTGAATCTCGCCCCCGACATGAGCCAGTTCAAATTGAAAGAACGTGCAGCGCCGCTGCCGTTTCCCCGGCCGGCGGTCGAGATCGATGAATGTATCCCTTTTACTTACGGTCAAATCCGCCAATTTGCCGCCCAGATGAAACGATGCGGGATCAAACCGGAACTCGAGCTTTATCATCCCGGGTGCGCTTGGGTACTGCGCGATCTGATTGAGCACGGTCTCCTTGAAACACCCTATTGGGTACAAACTGTAATGGGATACCAGACCAGCAGCTTTCCAACCGTAGAGAACATCCTGCAAATTTTGAAGGAACTGCCCGACGGCTCGTTATGGCTGTGCTCGGCCATTGGTCCTTTTCAGCTGCCGCTGACAACGTTTGCGACTCTCATGGGAGGACATGTGCGCGTGGGGCTCGAAGACAACGTCTATTATTCAAAGGGACGAAAGGCGAAGAGCAACGCGGAACTGGTGAGCCGGGCCGCACGGATCGCGAAGGAATTGAACCGGGAACTGGCAACCGCCGCGAAAGCACGGAGGCTGCTCGGCTTACCCGAGCAGCCGTCAATGTATAACGCTCCGCCAAGTACCAACCAGCAGCACCACGATGGCGTCTCGTTAATAAGCTTATGATAGTATGTTTCATTCCGTGATGATGATTCGTGTGAGCCTGCTCTGTTTCTCGATGGTCGTAGCCACACCCCAGCTTTTGCCCGGCCAAGGCGGAACCACCGTCCAGCACCGGTGCACTTCGTGTCACGCGCTGAGCGTAGTGACTTCGAAACGGGCGTCGAAACCGCAGTGGATACAGATCGTGAACCAGATGGTTACGCGCGGCGCTCAGATCACGGACGATGAAATTCCAATTGTGATCGACTATCTGGCAGCGAATTTCAATCTGTCGAGCCCGCCCCCGGCGGAAAACGCACGCGGGAGCTCCGGGCCGAAATGGATCAACGTGAATGTCGCCACGGCGAAACAATTGGCGTTCGCCTTTGGCTTGACGCCCGAGGAGGCAGATGCGGTCCTTGAATATCGGCAGCAGCATGGAAAAATCAAGGACTGGGTCGCTCTGACCAGGCTGCCGGGCGTTCCCGCCGCGAAGTTCAACGACAAAAAAGGCCTGATCCGGTATTAGCCGTGACAGATGTATCGGTGCAATCGGATGGGCTCGCACCGGCTCAACCCTCGCAAGGCTGTGGCGAAGATGGAAACCGACCTTTTAAGAAAGGACGCTGTGCTTTCTCGTTGCAGCCACTCCCGACATTTTGTCCTTGGGCTGGTCGTTGCCGCTTACATGATCACTTACATGGATCGGGTGAATCTGGCATCGGCCGTACCCGTTATCCAACGGGACCTGGGCTTTTCGATGATCACGATCGGCTGGATCTTCGCGACGTTCCGGTGGGGATACGCGCTGTTCCAGATTCCCGGTGGCTGGATGGGAGACCGTATCGGTGGCCGGCGCGCGCTCAGCCTGGTGGTGATATGGTGGTCGCTTTTCACGTCTCTGACCGCCTTCGCCTGGAGCGCGGTCTCGATGGGGGTCTGCCGCTTCCTGTTCGGAATCGGTGAAGCGGGGGCGTTCCCTATCGCAACCCGCTCACTCTCCAGTTGGCTGTTGCCGACGGAGCGGGGATTTGCCCAGGGCTTGACTCACGGCGCCTCGCGAATCGGGGCCGCGCTAACCCCGCCGTTGGTGGTGCTGTTGATGCTCCGTTTCGGATGGCGCGCGCCCTTCTTGCTCTTTGGTCTGATTGGTCTGGCTTGGGTCGCTGTCTGGTATTGGTACTACCGCGACACGCCTGCCGAGCACCCCTCGGCCAACGCCAAGGAGGTGTCGCTTCTCGAGAATTCAATCGGACTGCGGCCGGCTTGCGCCGTGTCTGTTCCGTGGCGCAGAATTCTGCGCAGCCCTTCGCTGTGGTACTTGTCACTCATGTATTTCTGTTACGGATACAGCATCGACATTTATCTGGACTGGTTCCCGAAGTACCTCAACGCCTATCGTGGTTTTAATCTGACCGAGATGGGTTTCTACGCCAGCTTGCCGCTGCTCGCTGGCGCGGCCGGCGATCTGATGGGAGGGAGTCTTTCAGACCGGGTCGCCAAGCGCCTCCGGAATCTGACGCTTGCTCGAAGAATGGTCGCGTTTCTTGGTTTTGTACTGGCAGCGGTGGCTATTATTCCCGCCACCTTGACTAGCCACTCGACCGCGTCGGTCTGGTATTCCTGCATCGCGGTGTTCGGACTTGAAATCACGGTTGGCGTGGCGTGGGCGATTCCACTCGACATCGGCGGAGGGTGCGCCGGCTCGGTCGCCTCGGTGATGAATACGTTTGGAAATCTTGGGAGCGCCGTTTCGCCGGTTCTGCTTGCGTATCTCGTGGGAATTTACGGCTGGAGTTTCCCATTTCTTGTGGGTTCTGCGCTTTGCGCGATGGGCGCGATGCTAAGCTTGAGAATTGACGCGCAGAAAAAAATCGCTTGAGACGCCGCAGCTGGGAAAATTAGAGGAGGCACACGATTTTTTTACGTAGTCAAGTCGAAGTTAATATTATATGATCATTCGGGATCTCCCTTATGCGAATTAATCCCGATAAATGCGTCGCTTGCGGCAATTGCGTTTACGTTTGTCCCATGGGTGCAATCTCCGTTGATCCTGCTACAAAACGCGCCACCGTTGACCGGAACGAGTGCGTGGAGTGCTACGCCTGCTACTACGGATTGAGCACCGAGCATATGAACCCCACTTTTGTGCGGATTGTCCGCAAGTTGTTACAACTGGGGCGGGTGCGCTTCGACCCGGAGCCCGACATCTGCCCGACCGCTGCGTTTGAGCCCGAAGATTTGCAGTGGCCTCGCATCGTCCGGCGTGCCTTTTCCGATCCGCGCGCTACGCACGAATCCACCGGAGTGCAGGGCCGGGGCACGGAGGAAGTCAAGACCAACGACGTAACCGACCGTGTGAAGGAGGGAGAGGTCGGCATGACTATTGAATTCGGCCGGCCCGGAGTTGGGGTTTGGTTTTCTGAGATTCAGAAGATGACCCAGGCTCTGGCCGCCGCCAAGGTCCCGTTTGAAGAGCGAAATCCAGTCACGTATCTCATGAGCGATGTTTCGTCGGGCACCATTGGGGAAGACGTTCTTGCCGAGAAGGTGCTTTCGGCCATTGTCGAGGTCAAAGTTACTCTCGATCGCGTGGAAGAGATCGTTCTACTAGTCCATGAAGTCGAAAGGGAGATCAACACCGTCGTTGCCCTTGGAGTAAGCACACGTTGTGATCAAAACGGCGAGGAACGTGTCCTGGCTCCGATTCTGGAACGCCTGGGCTATAAATTGGAGAGGGCAAAAACTAACACCGGTCTCGGTAGAATTACGAACGGCGCAAGGTACGCACTGAACACCGCCGCGGTTATGAAGTAGTCTAATCGCTGCGAGCCGGGCGCTCATTCGCTGTGACAGTTGCCCGCTGTTAGGATGACCCAATGCCGTCCGTACCGCAACCCACATCGAATGATTTGGCGGAAGTCTCAGATCCTTCTCTGATTCTCGAGCTCATCGAGGCGTTCCGGCGATCCAAGGTCATGTTCGCGGCGGTGTCGTTAGGCGTATTCGATGCGCTGGAACGATCCGGAGCCGATGCCACTAGTCTGGCGGCGGCTCTTAAACTTCAGCCGGGCCCTCTCGAGGAACTGCTCAACGCCTGCGTTGCGTTGGGACTCTTACAGAAGACCGGACCGAAGTACAACAATGAACCTGTCGCCGGCTGCTATCTTTGCCGTAACAGCTATCACACACTTAGGGGATACATACTCTACTCGAATGATGTGCTGTTCCGAATGTGGGCACACATGGAAGACGCGATTCGTGAAGGCACGCCGCGTTGGAGCCAGACTTTTGATGGCGCGACCGCTTCAATTTTTGGCTATTTTTTTCGAACGAGCGAGGCCAAAGAAGACTTCCTGCGCGGAATGCACGGGCTGGGGTTGCTGAGCTCGGACAAGGTTGTCGAAGCCTTTGATCTTTCTGGGTTCCGGCGAATGATCGATCTCGGTGGTGCGACCGGGCACCTGGCGATTTCGGCGTGCCGGAAATATCCCGAACTCCACGCAGCCATCTTCGATCTTCCTGAAGTGCTGGAAACCACTCGCTCCTGCATTGGCAAGTCAGGCAATGTCGCTGAGCGGATCGAAGTGCTCAGCGGCGATTTCTTCCGCGACGAACTTCCGCAAGGCGATCTGTTTGCCCTCGGCCGCATTCTTCACGACTGGTCGGAGCCGCAAATCCGTGAGCTTCTGACCCGGATCTATCGTCGACTGCCAGCGGGAGGCGCGCTTCTCATCGCGGAAAAAATCGTCGATCCAGACAAAAGCGGCCCGTTACCGGCTCTGCTTCAATCACTGAACATGCTCATCTGCACGCACGGAAAAGAAAGGACGCTGGAGGAATATCGTCAGTTGCTGGAAGACAGCGGCTTCACCGGCGTACAGGGCGCACGGACCGGAGCGTATCTTGATGCAATTCTGGCTATGCGAACCTCGGTTTGACGAGCTACGGGGACTGGACTAACCGGGGTTTGCGCACGTTGTACCAGTCAGAGGACTTCGAGCTCTGCAATTATGCTATCATAGTAAGTGATTCGGTTGAACGTCGTTCCCCAGGGAGGTTTACTGCTCTGATCCGAAGACAAACCATTACTGCGCAGGTCATTAATTACATTCTCGATCTGATAAAAAAGGGTCATGTAAATTCTAGTGAGCGGGCTACAACCGAGAAACAATTGACGGAAGAGCTTTCCGTCAGCCGGACATGCGTTCGAGAAGCGATTAAGTCTTTACAATCGCTTCAGTTCATCAGTGTAAAGCCCAAGATCGGCGCGGTTGTGCTGGAGCCGCGCCCGGGAGCTCTGATCAATGCGGAGTATTTGTCTACGTCCGCTTTCCTGGAACAAGCGGAATCTCTGATCGAGTTTCGCAAAGTGATGGAAATGGGCCTGGTTGCATTGGCGGCGGAAAAATCTACGGAAGCCGACTGGGCCGCCATGCGCGAAATACTCACCGAGCAGGAAAATGCGTTTCGCATTGATCGCCATACGCGTGATGGCCGGGTAGTCTTTTACGAGGCAATCAACAATGCTAATCTCCACTTCCACAAAGCGGTCGCCGCAGCCACCCGAAATCCACTTGCCATCATGGTGCTGGAAGCAATTTCGGCACCTCTCACCGAGGTGAGCCGGCGCACCAACGAAATGCCGGGTGTTCCAGAAGCCGGACTGCGACAGCACTGGGCGATTTACCGGGCGATTCGCGAAAAGAATCCCGAAAAGGCGCGCCGGGCGATGCAAGCGCATCTCGCCGCCGCCGAACGGAACGCGCACATTCTCGAACAGGAAGACTACGAAGCGGCCCTGAAGTCTGCCGCCTTGCCCACGCTCAGCAAAAAACAGCCTGCAGCGCTGCAACGATCCGGCACCCCTGCTGACTAGTCCTGAGTTATTTCGAACCGTACATCGATGACCAGGTATGTGAAAGTCTTGGCTCGGAATGCGCAACTCGTGCCGCACACGGCCAGCATGCACACCGAGCATGGCGTTTCGAAAGCTGGTGCCGTCAATTGACTTGCCGGCCGGATTTCGTTCGGCTTCACTGTTTTGGGATCTGCCGCCCGGACCAGGGTCGCTTCGCCGATCCAGATATCTGCCGGGGCGATTGATTCCGCGTGGATCGGGGATCGGCAGGTACCGCGTTCCACCGAAATGGCAGTAGTCACCTGCTGACGCGCGACTGCGCCTGGGGTTGCAGAGTGTAGAAGTCGTAGCGCACTGTCCAGCGCGCTGTCTTCCCCGGCGCAATGTTCAGGTGAATGTACGGTTCAACCGCGGCGACGGTCGAAATCGCCCAGAAATTCACCCTTTCTAGCGGTTGGTTGCCGGAGATGTGAACGCCCGCTCCGCTCTTCAGGTTCTCTACTCTGAAGTCGTAGTCTTTCACGACCTTCTCAGAACCAGTCAGCTCGGAAAAGACACCGTTCCTTCCGATCAGCTCACGCGGGAAGCGAATTTCCTTCCCCCCAGTTTCTGCCCGGCCCTTGAATCCGCGTGTGGCTGCAGGTACGAAAGCAAATTTGACGACTAAGTCCGGCCCCACTGTCTCGTGGTCGATGACAAAAAAATTGTGGTTATATTGCGTAGTATCGATGGCTTTTTTTCCGGTATTTTTCAACGAGTGCTCGAGCACAAGTGCGGGCTGTCCCTCCACCAGCCTCACCGTCTTTCGATACACGTAAGCGTAGCCTAAATCTGAAGTCAGGCGATGCGTAAACTCAATACGGTTTCTGTGCCGGCGAAGGGTCCACCGGCCCGGGTCAACGATTTCATATGTGTCATATGGGCGATAATCCTTTTCAGCAGGCTTGCGTACAGTTCCGACGCCGATGCGGACGAAAGTGCCTCCCACTTTGGCTTCCTTATATCCCAGTCCCTCATCGTTGGTTCGGAACTCCTCGACTGGTCCTGTGATCGCGTCGTGGATTTTGGGATCATGATGTTCATACCAACGCCCAAAGTATTCGTGCCCATTGAATCTCAGGCTAGAGATGACGCCTGACCAATCGAAACGCGTGCCGCGATATGAGCCGTTCTGCACATCAGGAAGCATCAAAGTGGCGGCGACTATTCCGCTAGAAATTTCAGCGTGTGGATACTCCTGAGCCCAAAGCCGGCAAACAAAAAGGAAAGGAAGCACGATCAGAAGTCTTTTCAATCCTGCGTCGCGGAGCACATCGCTGCAGTCCGGGTTAGTGGAAGCCTTGTTGGCGAAATTCGGCCTGCAACGGACCGAAAAAGTACGCAATCCTTGCGGATTACCACCGGACTCAGTCTCTTCGATCGACAATCGTTTAGCCTCCGGGTCTAGTTCCGTGATATTAGGGTTGATTTTATGACTGTGGCCCAACGCTGAGCGATCAGAACAAGAAGTGCCTTCCCATTCGGGCAAGGAGAAATGCAAGGATCCGCTGGCCTGCGTGCGAAATTACTGTTCAATGTCGGACACTCGTTGCCAGGTTCATCCGGCAGCACTCCGAAGTCCACTCCGGAGTGCTCGTCATCTTGCCGTTCTGCGAAGCCCGGTATGTCTACGTTCCGCAAACAACAACCGTCGTCTCCCCTAACGAGAACTCACTCTGATAGTGGTGTAGATGAGGTTTTTGCCGGGAGCAACCTTCAATTGATGTGGCACGTTGGCTCCTATGTGCACGATGTCGCCTTCTCTAAGCGAGGTTTCCTGGCCCCCTTCGATCGAACTACCCCAGACTTCGCCAGGTTGAGCATTCTTCGGTTGAACAATCGCACCACCCACGACCAGAGTGGCTTCTCCTGCTTGGACAATGTAAATCTCCGCTTCAGATTCATGAACTTCTGCTGCACCGTCATCTCGCAAATAGGAGACGCCGACCGTATGATTTGGGTACTCCCGTAGTCGATCCCAGCGTATTTGCTGCTCCGCACTTCTGCTCACCACACTTTTCCAGACGGTAAACCCTTGGGGATCACTGTCCGATTGGGGCATAGGGGCCAAGAACGCTGGGATAAATAGCATCGAAAACATCCTGCGTGCATTGTTCATGGAGCCCTTTCCAGCCGTTCTCAACATTTGTACTATAATATTAGCGCCAAGACAAAGGGTAATTTCCTGCCTTCACCTAGGGGAGACCAATGAGCTTAAGGTCAAGAGCTTGGCCTGTTCAGATGGGATTTCGTTCGTCTGCGCGATGGCATCTTCCTTGATCCTCGCGGCGAAAGGGCGGCCGCAATCTACTCTTTGATCGGGACCGCCAAGCTCAACGGTTTAGATCCAGAAATCTATTTGCGGGAAGTGTGATTAGCGAAGGAGTTATGCCCGCGTCGGCCCCCACCCCTGCGAAGATCAGGCCGTTGGCGGCGCCGCGTTCTGAAACCGGAATCCAGCTTGCCACGGTGCGGTTGCACGAGGGATAAACGACAGCCTCGCCTAAGCCGAGGAGCCGAGGAAAACTCGCACCAAGATCAGCAACACGACACTCGCAGCAAAGCCCCATCTGCGCGACGTGTTGACGCGCATCGGCGACTATCCCATCAACCGCATCGAAGAGCTGCTGCCCTGGAACATTAACTCCCATTTGGCAGAAGTTTCCACATAACCTTATTGTGGACACTTGGCAAATACGGTGCATCGCGTACGCTTACAATCAGGCAGCCCGAAACCCATTAGAAAAGCCCTGGCACGTGGACTCGATCCCTTCGAGCGACTATCAATCAATTGACTGTCCCTTCCGAGGTACCGACGCTCTGACTTTCTCGCAGTTGGACCTGATGTTTTCAATCCCTCGCTCCACTCGTCTGCTCCTTCCATCGTTGAGCGTTCACGCCAGCCACCAAAAGCCACACGGTCAGCGCTCCTTCTCCTACGAGGCCGGGCACGAAAATGTATGGAGATAGGGACCTCGCAAGGGGTGGCCACAGAAATGTCAGCCAGCCCAGCCCGGCAATCGCCATCAGCAGAGCGAGAAACCGAGGCAGGAACGTCGATCTCAAAATCAGGTAGCCGATCATCAGGCAATAGAATCCAAAAAACACCAAGGGGTTGATCTGAGACAAGGCGTGGACAAAGAGGCCAATAGGTCCAATGGCACACCCCAATAGGCTCACGAAGGCCGCCAACAAGGACAGGCTCCGGTTCACAGGTTTAAATATGTAGTAAAAGAGCAGAGTTACGGCGACGTAGCAGGCACCCGCGATGAGGCCGGCAACAAAGCCCAACCTGCCGTGAACAATGAGGGCAACCCCACCCGCGAGAAAAGTGATCAAGTAAAAAACACCGGCGATTTTGGCTTTAAGATGCGGAGACGTTCCTGCAAACTGTTCGGACATGTCAGCCCCCGGAATAACGCCACGACAGCGAGTGGCGAAATTGAAAGTTCCTATACGTTAGCCGAACCCGTGCGATTCATCATGGCAAGCCAATGTAACCAGCTGTTCCGAGCTAATGGCGCGCTACGGTGTGCAGGACCACAGCCCTGAAGCTGGCTTGTCCGCCCTTGGCAGAGTGGTACGGACTACTCTTATCACCAACGGCCTACTTCCACCGATCGCCTCGCTTCAAGACATAATGCGCGAACACATAGTGCCAGGGAATAAGGGGAATGAAAATCACAACCATCAGGACGGATTTGATATCTTCTGCCGTCGCTGCATTGATCTGGTGGGCGGACCATAGCGGCAGCGCAAAGGCTATAAGATATATCGCCTTCCAGGTAAACTCGAACAGCAATACAGGCAACATTTGCACCGGGTATCGAAGTCCCAATGCAGCGGTCGCACCGAGGCCAGCCAGCAAGGCGAATTGGATTCCTTGCGTTGCTGCAAACTCATTTGTGTGGTGGATGACCGGGGGCCATATAAATGCACCGAGCCCTGCGGCCATCACAAAGTACGCGACCCGCAACGTGTATAAGCGAAAGAGCGAGACCTCAAGCTTTATGGCAGTTGATGCCACGTCATGGGATGAAACGGCCCTTCCAAACACAGTGTTCATTGCGACACACCCCCTATAAAGAGTGTTGTTCGACTGCCGATCCAGTCGTTTTCTGGCATACTCCTACCTTCGTCCTGGCATGTACGGCACGGACCACGCGGACGATTCGAACCGTTACGAACTGCGCGTTCGGCTCCCCTGCCCCCACCTTCGCGGTCCAGAACAAAGTTGCGGCCGATAACAAAACCACGGCAATGTACAGCATGCGAAGGGATTTCATATTTCTACTCCGTTTAAAGACCGGGCATTCTCTAATCAAGCTGCCCGCTCAGTGCTACTGTTATACTTAACTATAACACTATCGTCTTGTCAAGTGGATTTTTGCGGTTTTGGCCACATCTCCGGTAGTAGTTTGGATCGCTCCGGAACAGGCCACCGACCAGCACAGCGGGATCGAGATCAAGAAGTGCCTTAAGGGAAAGCTGCGCGGTCGTTCAGCGCCGCTGCTGTTCCTTCGATCAACCGGACCTGGAATTTCAGATGTGCGTCTGAAAGCAGCCATGCTTCGCGCCGCAATCCATCGACAAAGGATGTCTCGGCGGGCGGATGAAAACGACACCCAGTTCCGTCTCGCAACGATCTGTAGCACTCCTACATTTCTTTCCTTTTCCTATTTCATCCTGAGTTCCTGAGTTCCTGCGGCGCCGTGAATATCACCGGCGCAAGCGGGGCTGGTCGGGCCGGGCGTCACCCAACTCGAAAAAAACAACCTAGCTTCTATGCAACTGATAATCTTTCAACTGTTTTGGTATCAAGTAGGAACTAGGGATGTTCTCATCTAGGGTCGCGAGGAGCGCGCCATGGGTCTTCGATTCCGAGGATAATACGCAACCGGACCAGAGCCCGGCAGACTTACGGGATGCGAGACCAGCCCGCAATGTTCCACCGACCAACTACAATCCTTCCATGATTCTCTACAAACCGCGGACTCTCCCAGCTCTACTCTTTCTCGTTACCGGTGTTTGTGTGGCTGGTAGTGTCTGGGTTGTTCGTCAGGATGGTGTTGGTCCGGCCAAGTTCGGAATGAATCTGCCTCAACTCAACATGGCTTTGCGTGAGAGGTTTGCCATGCCCGAAGACAAGAACGAACAAGGGTGCTTCTACGTTACTTCCACCGAGCACCCTCAGGTTTCATTCATGGTTGAAAACGGACACCTTGTTCGGGTTGATGTTGACAAGAGCGGGATCGGCACCGCGGAGGGTGTGCAGGTCGGCGATTCAGAGGAACATGTCATGCAAGTTTACGGCTCCCGCCTCAAAGTCGAACCGCATGTGTACACCAATGGCCACTACCTCACAATCCACAATGGCGATTACGGGGTTCGATTCGAGACCGACAAGGGAAAGGTGTCGACTTTCTACGCAGGCACCTTTGAGGCCGTTCGATACGTGGAGGGGTGTGGATAGAATCCGCAGCACCTCAGCCGTACCGCTCCGATGCTTCGTTTGGGAAAGTTTTTTTACCACTTTACCTCACTTTGACCCTCCCTCATGGCCTCGCCTCGGTAGAGCCACCAAGGAACGCGCCAGAGTATCGGCAAGCCAGTCCTGGTACTTGTCGGCGGACCATCCCCGCTCGCGCACCAGCATTCGATAGAGGTCGCGCCCGGTCAGCGCCCAGAAAATGTCGCGCGCCGTTGTGTAGTCGAGTTCCGCCCGCAACTTGCCCGAACTGTGCAAGAACGCGATGGTTCCTTCCTGCCTCTGGTAACGCTGACTCTCTTTTTGACGCTCAAGGCGGGCAAGTTCGGGCGCCACAACGCCGGCACCGCGCAGCAGATCGAGAATTGCGATCTGCGACTCGTGTATGCCGCGCGCGATGGGGGCAGCCAGCCGTAACCGCACGACTGGATCAGCGGCGTCCCATGCCCGCTGAACCGCGCGTTCGTAGTCGGGACCGAACCCGGCCTGATCGACCAGTTCCTTTAGAATCCCGGTCTTCGACTTGAAAATGGCGTATACGGATGGCACCGAAACTCGCGCTTCCTGCGCGATCGCGTCGATGGTGGTTCCCGCATACCCCTCTCTTTGAAAGAGACGCCGGGCCGCTTCCAAGATACGCTTGCGGGTATCGCCCGCCTGACGCTCGCGAACGAGTGACCTGTACCGGCGCTTCGTACTCTTCACCAAGGCACAAAATTATAGCATCCATTAATCAATACCGTTATCTATACCCAATATGACACCCCACAGCCACGCTCTATCACGCAACACGGACTTCTCGACGCCCCTCAGGAAGATGAAACTGGTCGTACTGGGCGCGACCGGGGGCACGGGATTGGAAATTGTTCGGCAGGCGATTCAGCAAGGCCACGTGCTCACGGCACTCGTTCGCTCCCCGGATGGGTTGAAGCAGTTCGCAGATCGCATGACCATTCGGACGGGGGATTTGCTGAACAGTACCGATCTGGAGCATGCGATTCAGGGCCAGGACGCCGTTCTATCAGCATTCGGACCACGCGTGCCTATTGCGAAGCAGGATGAGGACCTCCTTCAGCGGTTCGCCGTCGCTCTGACCGGGGCTATGCCGCGCGCAGGAGTCCGGCGCGTGGTGGTCGAGTCCGTGGCTTTCCTTTTCAAAGATGCGATTGTGCCTCCGGCCTACCTGCTCGGCCGGCTGTTGTTCCCCGCGGTGGTCGCGGACGCATCCGCGATGGAGCAGGTCTTCGAGGCGAGCGGTCTCGACTGGACCATGGTGCGTCCGCCACAGCTGACGCAGAAACCCTACACCGGAAAGTATCGCGTGCGGGAGAGTGGCCTGCCCGTTCTCGGTTTCAAAATCTCACGCGCGGATGTGGCCGATTTCATGCTCAGAGCTGCCGGGGATCCTTCCTCGATCCACAAAATTATCGGGCTCTGCAATTGACCGAGAATCGGTCAAACCACCTTCGGACACCACCGGCGTTGATAACAAAAGGGTTATAGGCCGGATCAGCCTGGACGCCAGAGATGGGCGAGCCATAGCTGTGGTTGGCGGGTAGACGCTCCGTTCGCAAACGCAAGTTCCGACTAGAAAGGCGAGCCGGATCCAACTCTCCGCCCATCGCGCTTTGGCTCCCAGACCAGGCATCTTAGACAAGCGGCGACAAGCGGTCCAGATTTTTCCTGCTCATCCCAGTTTTAACGGACCACCGCCCCGGGGCGCGTCCTACTAAAAACTCCGGATGGCGAGGATTTTGGAGAACGTAAAGCCGGGGAAATCCAGGGAACCGATACACTCGATCATCCGTCAAACAGGGAGGTTACGCATGCCGAGACAAGAGATCCTCGACCGCATTGAGAGGTACACTCGGCCGTTCCGCATCACCAGGGGCAAGCGCTTTCAGCTGAAGAACTATGACCCTGCCGAGACGCGCGGGCTGAAGGTGGGCAAGCGCGAGGCGTCCGAACTCCTTCAACAAGGCACGAAGTGGCTGGCGCAAGAGCAGGATATGCTTTACGCGCAGGATCGCTGGTCGCTGCTGCTTATGTTCCAGGCGATGGATGCAGCGGGCAAGGACAGCACGATCAAGCACGTCATGTCAGGCGTGAATCCGCAGGGCTGCCAGGTTTTCTCGTTCAAGCAGCCCTCGCGAGAGGAACTCAGGCACGACTTCCTGTGGCGGTATTCCAAGTGTTTGCCCGAGCGCGGCAGGATCGGGATATTCAACCGCTCCTACTATGAGGAGGTCCTGGTTGTGCGCGTGCACAAGGAGATCCTCAAGCAGCAGAAGATACCCCGGCCGCTGATCGGGAAGCGCATATGGGACGAGCGGCTCGCCGATATCACGAACTTCGAGGATTACCTCACTCGTCAGGGAGTCGTGATTCTCAAGTTCTTCCTGCAGCTGTCGCGAAAGGAACAAAAAAAGCGCTTTTTGAAGCGCCTCGATACGCCCGCGAAGAACTGGAAGTTCTCTGCTTCGGACGTGCACGAACGCAAGTTCTGGAACGACTACATGCGCGCATACGAAGAAACGATTCGCGCGACCGCATCGAAGCACGCGCCCTGGTTCGTGGTGCCTGCCGACAACAAGTGGTTTACCCGGCTTGTTGTCTCCGCCGCGATTGTGGAAGCCGTGGAGAACCTCGATCTCACATACCCGAAGATCGATGCGCAACAGAAAAAGGATCTGGCGGCTGCGCGCGCCGCGCTGGAGAGCGAGAAATAGCGCCCGGGCCCGCGAGAACCGCGAACACGGAGGCGTGCGAAAGACTGCGAGCGTCTCGCGGACCGACATCTCGATTCCAGCCCGGTTACATAGACCTTCCGGAAGGGTGAAGCGCCCGGGTGCATGTCAACCATGATCCCGGTCCTCGCCGGCCCGGCCTGCTCCTGCCAGGCATGAGCGTCATGACCAGCGGCCCCGAGGCAGTCGTTGTAGGCCGGCTTCCACCACCGTAATCGTCCTCCGCAGCCAGTCCGAGGAACGGATGACAAGCTTCTCGGCCTCCACGACCAGGAAGAACACCAAACCGCCCGCGAGCAGCCAGGGCCAAATGCGAAGCGGAATGGCTTCGTTCCCGAACATCGCCTGAAACGGTGTCGTGTAGGTGAACAGCAATTGCAGTATCCCTACGGCAACGATGCCGAGCGGCAGGTACTTGTTTCCCATATGCGCCTTCAGGGAGAGAGACGAATCGAGCAGGTAGCGGCTATTGAGAAGGTAGAAGACCTGGCCGATGATGATGGCGTTCACTGCGACGGTCCGGGCGAGCGACTCGGACGCGCCCTGCGACTTCATCCCAAAAAACGCCAACAACGTGTAGGCGACGAGCGCCATGCCGATAAACAGGATGCGCCAGAGACCGAAGGCCGTCACGATGGGCCGGTCGACCGCGCGCGGAGGCCGGCGCATCACGTCTTTCTCGTGCGGTTCGAAGGAGATCACCAGGCCGAGTGCCACCGACGTGACCATGTTGACCCAGAGAATCTGCGGGGCCGTGATGGGCAAGGCGAAGCCAAAAAAAATCGCCACCGCAATGACCAATGCCTGTGCGACGTTGGTCGGCAGCATAAAGAGCATGGCCTTCTCGATGTTGTTGTAGACGGTGCGCCCTTCCTTCACGGCCGCGGCGATGGAGGCGAAGTTGTCGTCGGTCAGGATCATGCCTGCGGCTTCTTTCGTCACTTCGGTGCCTTTGATGCCCATGGCGATGCCGATGTCGGCCCTTTTGAGGGCGGGCGCATCGTTCACACCGTCGCCGGTCATCGCCACGATCTGCCTGTTCGCCTGGATGGCATTCACGAGGCGGAGCTTGTGTTCGGGGCTTGCGCGCGCAAAGACATCCACGGTCGCGACCCGCTCCTCGAGCGTGGCCGTGTTCATGTCCTCGATCTCCGCGCCGGTGACCGCTGTGCTTCCGTCGCCGATACCGAGCATTTTTGCGATGGCAGCAGCTGTGATCTTGTGATCTCCGGTTATCATGGTGACGCGAATTCCGCCGCCGTGGCATTCCTTCACGGCCTCGACGGCTTCTTTGCGCGGAGGATCCAGCAGACCGATCAGGCCCAGCAGGACGAGAGTGTTTGGAAGGTCGGCGGGGCCAAGACCGCCGGAGGACACTTTCGGGTCCTCGAGCCAGGCGAGCGCCAGCACCCGTTCGCCTTCGGATGCGAGCCTGTTGGCTTCCCCGATAAAGCGCCCGCGGTCGAGGGGCGCCTGTTGCCCGTCGGCCGTCTGCTGGAGACTGCACTTTGCGAGGACCACCTCCGGCGCGCCTTTGACGAGCAGCACTTGCTTGCCCTCGGCGGACGTGTGGAGGGTCGCCATGAACTTGTGCTCCGATTCAAACGGTATGGCGTCCACGCGGGGAAACGCCGCCCGCTCGGTCTGCCGGTCCATCCCGAGTTTGGTCGCGAACGGGTAGAGGGCGCCTTCGGTCGGATCGCCTTCCACCTTCCACACGCCGTCCCGCTCGAACAGATCCGCGTCGTTGCAGAGCAGGCAGACGCGCCCCATCAGCGTGAGCACGGGCTCGTTGCCTACGGCGGTTCCGTCCTTTTTGATCTCCCCGGTCGGCGCGTAGCCGTCGCCGGTGACCTCGTAGACGGACTCGGCCGTAACCGCCGACACCACCATCATTTCCATCAGCGTCAGCGTACCCGTCTTGTCCGAGCAAATTCGCGACACGGAACCGAGCGTTTCGACCGCCGGCAGCCGCCGGATGATGGCGTGGCGCTGGGCCATGCGCTGCACTCCAATGGCCAGCGTGATGGTGATCAGCGCGGGAAGGCCTTCCGGGATCGCTGACACGGCGATGCCGACGACCGCCTGAAAAAGCCGCACAAAGTCCATGCCCTTCACCCATCTGCCGTAGGCGAAGATCAGAACCGTGGCGATTCCGATGACCGCTGTGATGGTGTAGCCGAATTTCTTGATTTGTCGCAGGAGCGGCGTTTCGAGCGCGCTGACCTCGGCGAGCAGCTGGTTGATGCGTCCGAGTTCCGTCTCGTTCCCGGTTGCCACGACCACGCCGGTGGCGCGTCCGGACACGACCATGGTGCCCGAAAACGCCATGCTTCCGCGGTCTCCAACCGTTGCTTTTACCGGCACTCGATCGACGGTCTTTCCTGCGGGCACGGATTCGCCGGTGAGAACGGCCTCCTCGGTACGTAAGTTCCTGGCTTCGATGAGCCGCAGGTCGGCAGGAATCTTATCGCCGGACTCGAGCAGCACGATGTCCCCGGGAACCAGCTGCGCCGCCGGAGTCATGCGGGTTTCACCGCTGCGCATCGTCCGGGCCTCGTCGGAGAGCATGTTGCGGATCGAATCCAGCGCCTTCTCGGCTTTGCCCTCCTGAATGAATCCGAGCAGCGCGTTGAGGACCACTACAGCAAAGATGATACCCGCGTCGATCCACAGGCTCAGCATCAGCTTGGTGAACCCGGCGGCAACGAGGACGTAGACCAGGATGTTGTTGAACTGGGACCCGAACCTTGACCATGCCCCCCGCCGCCTGGGTTCCGGCAAGCGGTTTGGCCCATATTTCTCGAGCCGGGCCGACGCCTCCGACCGATTGAGACCTGTCTCGGGGTTGGTCACAAGTCGTTGGACGACCTCAGCTTGGGACATGGCGTGCCAGGCCGCTACGTCACTGACCGCGTTGGTATTCGTACTCATCTGTCGTGCTCCTTGAAGGAGACTCCCGCGTTTCAGCGAATCTGGCGATGGTGTTCGAGTACTTCCGTATAGCGATCAGGGGAAACGAATCCGTACCCTTGATTCACTCTCCGAAACACTCAGCCAGCATAGTCGGTCAAAGGCCATCCGGAGAGGCGTACATGAATCCCAAGCTGCCCCGACAACCCGGTCAATGGAGATCTCGCTTCGCCACGCAGGACCAAGCCGTTACATTCGCCTTCGCAGACTGTTTTTCCAACCTGGTCGTGCCCTTCACCTTCGATGTTGCCGGCGTTCTCGCCCTCGGCTGATAACGCGAAGGCCGGCACGCAGACGTGTTGCCGGACCGGGACGAAAAAAAGGTGATGCTCGGAGGCGGCAAGGATTCGCCCGCTTGAGCGTCGATCGGAACGCCCACCCCATCGCAGCATCGCCGTGTCTTCGGCCGGCGCATGAAAAGATGCGTTCGGCCGCTGCAAGCGTTGTTTGCACGCGAGCCGGGCGCAGAAATCGACCCCAATATGATCACGCTTGGTATTCCGCCCGATGAAGGCGTCCCGGTGAAATGCGCCGCCAAGAAGCCGGTTGGGCGAGTGCATAGGACAACCGTCGGCTGAATTCTCTGAGGGCGGAGCGTTGGGAGCTGCGCTTCCCGACTCCTACAGCACCTATTGCTCGACTCCTCAAGCAGGATGCACATTGCGCCCGACATCGCTGCAAGCATCCGGTTCGATCGCGATCCGCGAATCTCTCGGGCGAAACCATGGCCGATGCGGTCGCGGTATCGCGTTCCATGCCTTCCGCATTCGCTGGCCGGTCCTCTTCACCAGGGCCGGGCAGCCACTTTTCGCGGAAAAATCGAGACTCCCCCGTCGATCGAGAACCCTGTACGGAATGAAGACGCGCCAGAGGCACCTTCTCGGGCTCCGTCACAATCTGCCGTACGGCCGCAACTACGCGCATGCGGTCGAGTGGATGAGGGAGAACGGCAAGCGGCGGGCGGTCCCGAGGTGGCGTGCGCACCTCTCTGAGACTGAACCAGGACTGAGCCCCACAGGGCCTCCGAGTCTCGAGACTCTCTGAACGAACTCGCGCGCAGTCTGGCCTTGTCGGCCAATGCTCGGCAGTTCGCAACTCTGACGGCGCTGTCGACTGGCTTTCGACACTTTTCGACTTTCAACACCGCGAGCTTCATCTCTCCCTTGAAAGTCAACGTTTTACGGACCTTTGGGGTTGGCACCCTGGTTGCCTTTCCCTGGGTCAGGAGATGCTCATGTTTAGACGCTTTGGTGTTGGTTTCGCCGTGATCCTCGCGATGGCGTTCGCGTTTTCCGCGCCGGCGCTCGGTCAGAACACTCAGATCCAGGCTGGGCAGAGTGCAACCGTAATCGGCACGGTGACGGACGCAAACGGCGACACGGTGCCCGATGCCGCGGTTGTCGTCAAGGGCTCTGATATTCATGACCAGCGAACCGTCACAACCACCGCAAACGGATACTTCGAGTTCCGCGGCCTCCAGCCCGGAATCCCGTACCAGGTCAGCGTCGCCGCCAAGAATTTCGCAGACTGGACGTCGCCTCCGATCATCCTCGAAGCCGGCCAGTTCAAGATTCTCTCAGGCATCAAGATGCGAATTGAAGCCGAGCACACGGAAGTCAATGTCCGGTACGATCCGGTTGAAGTGGCGGCCGAGCAGTTCAAAGCGCAGGAACATCAGCGCGTATTTGGAGTCATCCCGAACTTCTACATCGCCTATGATCCCAACGCCGAGCCTCTTACGGCGAAGATGAAATTCAAGCTCGCCCTGAGAGTTTCCACCGATCCGGTCACGGCGGCGGGAGTCATGCTGTTGGCCAGCGCCAAACAGGCGGGGAATACTCCCGATTACGGGCAGGGTTGGGACGCCTACGGCAAGCGTTTGGGCGCAATCTCCGCGGATGGCTTCACCGACATCATGATCGGGGGCGCGATTCTCCCGTCGCTCTTGCACCAAGACCCCCGGTATTTTTATCAGGGGACGGGGACAACCGGTTCTCGCATTCGACATGCCATGCTCAGTCCGTTTATCAGCAGGAACGACAACGGAACTTGGGGCCCGAACTACTCGAGTGTGGGTGGTGATTTGGGATCGGGCGCCCTCTCAAACCTCTATTACCCCCAGTCGAATCGCGGCGCGGGATTGGTGTTTGGAAATTTCGCGATCGGTACAGCCGAACGCATCGGCGCAAATCTCGCGCAGGAGTTCCTTTTGGCCAAGTTCACCAAACGGGGTGGGCACGTAGACTAGGCATCCTTTCTTATAGACCGGGATTCCGGGCGCTGCGCCCATGCGCGGCGCCTTTTTGGTGTACCGAGCACGTTCGACAGCTTGAGGGTGCAAGTCCCTTTGACAACCTGATGGAGGTGAAGTCATAGCGAAGCGCAACGGCGTCCTTGTGAGAGGAGGTCGGAAGGAAGCGCGGAGCAAACACGCGAGCCGATGAACAAGAATCGGATATGAGGCCTACGGTGTTGGGCGAAGC
>Ga0123356_10000144_pt1 | contig 80790 bp, 95 predicted proteins | sample TergutEmb28metaG_2_FD_92546 | JGI IMG/M metagenome (GOLD analysis project Ga0123356, IMG submission 92546) | Embiratermes neotenicus P3 segment gut microbial communities from Petit-Saut dam, French Guiana - Emb289 P3 | ecosystem: Host-associated > Arthropoda: Insects > Digestive system > Gut ...
CCCTCCCGCTTATTATCCTCATTCTTCCCTTGTAAATCGCTCTATTCCCCTTTACTTTGCTCCCCAAAATAGATATAATGTCATGTGTCGGGCGATTAGCTCAGCTGGTTAGAGCGCTTCTCTGATAAGGAAGAGGTCCCAGGTTCAAGTCCTGGATCGCCCACCAAACTAGGAGCAGAAGAAAAGAATAAGTAAACTTATTCTTTTTTGATGCGACGAAGTTTGGAAAACAATTGCGAAGCAATTGGTTACCAAGACGGTGCAGCTACTAATGTTTGGAATTGGGTTCAGTGGGCGGGATGACGGTGTTGACGTCAGTTGGGGTAGTAATGATGACTTCGGTGCCTTTGCCGCCTGGTTCAGGGGTAACGGTGATAGTACCACCGGTGTAGGTTAGAATTAGGCGGTTTAAGTAGAGGCTGAGGCCTAGGCCTTCGACACCAGAGTCGACAGCACTTTCGGCGCGAGAGAATGGCTTGAAGAGTTGGTCAATTTTGGAGGGATCGATGCCTCTACCATTGTCTTTGAAAGTGATGACGACGTTTTTGCCTTGGAGTTGGCTAGTGATATCAATTTGGCCACCATCGTTAGAGTATTTGATGGCATTATCGAGTATGGAACTAATCACGAAGGAGAACAGTGGTTCATTCTGGACGATAGGAGTGCTCTCTGCGGAAGTCTGTACGGTGAGATTTTTCTTGGCTATGGCTGGGCGTTTGAGGGCGACGGTATGCTCAATCACGGCCTGGAGGTCAAACGGTGTGGCCTCACGGCTGGCGCCGGTACGGACTTGAGAGAGGAGGAAGAACTTGTCATGGATACTGCTGAGGCGAGAAAGACCGTCGTTATAGAGGTTGTAGGGCTTAGTCGGCGGCTCGGATGGGCTGGTGAAGTAGAGGGCCCCGACGGCTGAACTGAGGCTGGAGGCTTGCTTCTCGAGGAAGTTGTTGCGGACAGCGTCGATGGCCTGTTCGTGCGCGATGAGGGCGTCCTTCTCTTGGCGGAGCTTCTTTTGGATGAGGTAGTTGCGGACGAGCAAGTAGAGGACGACGGCGAAAATAACAATGATAATGAGCTGGAAGATTGCGTTGTTGGCGCCAATTTCTTTTTCACCAACGACGCCGATGAGGAAGTTGGCGAGGAGAGTGAGGATGACAGATAGAACAATAGGGAGCCAGAAAAAGCCTGAGCGCCAGAAGGGTTTTGGCTTGGGGGAGGCGGCGTTGTCGAGGTTATTGAGGAGCGGGTTGTCGGCCTTGTCGATACTGGCTGAGACTTCGTTATTGAGACCTTTGAGGGTGTTTTCCATGGAGGTGGCATTATCCTTAGTGACGTCGCCGGTGCTAACCATCAGGGGTATACTATCTTTCATAATGGCAATAGGGGTGCGGAAATAGTGAGAGGCGAGGGCGATGAAGTTGTCTTTTTCTTCGGCGATACCTTGTTCGCTAGCATAGAAAGCAGCGAGGCGGCGCTTGAAGTAGTATTCGCGGATAGATTGAGGGATGGGGATGAGGATGAAGATGAGGACTAGGATGAGGATGTAGAAGGGGAGCTGATAGACGATGTCATCCGGGAGGGAGCGGAAGAAGTCCTGGATGAAGGGCGGGACGAGACCGACTAGGAAGCGGCCGAAGGGTTGAAGAAAATCAGGGAGGTTTTTAAGAGGTGGCTGTTCTGGTTGGACCGGTGGCTCAGGATCTGGAGTGATTGGAGGCGGAGTATAGCAATATCCGTTATCATTGTTCATGCCGGGGGGTGTCTCGGTCTGGATACCGGGGATGTTATAGCATACGTCTGGGTATTCAGGTTCGGTGGGCTGAGGGATACACGTGTTGGTGACCGGGTCGAAGATGTAGCCATCTGGAATTTCGGTCTGCACATCTGGAAGATTTGAGCAGAGGTCGATTGGCGGTTCAGGCGGGAGTGGTTGCGGCCAGCAATTGCCTTCCCAGTCTCTCCAGTAACCCCAAGGGATGTAAATCTGGATGCCAGGGATGTTCAAACAGAGGTCGACTTCGGGTTCTGGGGGTGTAGGCGGGGTATAGCAGTTGCCCTCGGTGTCTTGAACCATGCCGGGGGGAATTGTAACCTGGATGCCAGGGATATTAGGGCATAAGTCCTTTTGAACTTCGATCTGGATTTCGATTTCGACGTTGGCGTCGAAGGCATGGACGTTTGCAGGTGTGGCGAGTGCAAAAAAAGAAGCAAAAACTAGAAGTACGGTAGGGCAAAAATGCACTAGACGATTCATACATAAGCATTATACCATCGATTCAGTAGTGGGAGTACACCAAAGTGCCTAGGGGAGCGAAGTCAAAAAGCCATCTGGAGTCGTCATAGGTCATATTGACGCAGCCGTGGCTGGTCTGGTAGCCGTTGATTTCTTCACGGGTGAACCACCAAGCTTCATGGAAGGCGTACCCCTGGTAGAAGTACATGGTCCAGTGGATGCCGTCGAGGTCCCAGGCTTCATACCCGGTGCCGGGGCCGCCGCCCGCCATGCGTGTGACGGTGTATTTAGCATAAACGCGGAAAGTGCCGGTGACGGTTGGGGTGTCCCACTTGCCGATGTTGACGATGAAGGACCTGATGGGTGTTTGGCCGACATAGGCAGTGACGATGCGGGAGGAGAGGTTGACGTCGATCCAGCGGTCGCCGTAGGCCTCCTCTTCGACGGTCTGCGCAAAGATGACTTCACGGGTGACATTTACAGAGGTGCTGGCGCTGGATTGTATGCCGGCGAGCAAGACGTCAATGATTTCCTCGGAGTTGTTGACGACCAGACCGTTCCAGCCTTCGGTGGAAAGGAAACGCATACCGTCGAGAACAGAGTATATGGTGTCTTGGACGGTAACGGTGGCTGGCTCGACAATGTGGGTGTTTACGACATCTGTCAACATTTGGCGGTTGTATTCGATAGAGTAGGTATTGGTGCGGAAGTCGGGGACAAGGTTAATAACAGAGGCGACGTCGCTAGGGGTGAGTTGGTAGTAGTCGCGGCCGTCGATAGTGGTGGCGTATTTCTGGGAAACTTTGTAGTTGAGTTCGTCAGCGAGGGCACTAAGCTGGGAAATGCTTTCGTTGCCAGGGGTGGTTTGGACGATTTTGATGTGCGCGATGGCTTTCTGAGGTTTGCGGGTGGTGAGGTTGATGGCTTCGATGATAGGGGTGAGGTCGTAGAATGAACCGGCTTTGCCTGGGCTGACGATGAAATGACCTTCTTCGAAGACTATCTCTGGAGGGACATAGGTGAGGCCTTCGACTGGAAAAACTTCTTTGAGGAAGGAGGTGAGTGAAACTATAGAGTATGAAGCGACGATGCCGGGGTCGCAAACAGGGAAAGGGTTAAGATTTGAGAGGTTACTGCGCTCGCTGTTGTCGCTGATGGCTTTTTCGACTGTGGCGTCGATGTCGGTGACGACCCCGAGCTCTTGGATAGAGGCGGTGACGGTCTCACCTTCGAAGGTGATGGCGACCTGCATTTTGCCTTGAACCTCAGATATGAGACGTTCTACCTCTGAGCGAGGCTTGGTGTTGAGGCTGATGCTACAGAGAGTGTTGCTGAGCTGCTGGTGGTTGGAGTTGAGGGTGATACTGGAGATAATCACGGCGAAACAGCTGGTAATGAGAAAAGCGAGGGTGAAGACAACGAAGGGCTGAGGCACGTGTTTGACGTATAACTGATTGTATACGGCTTTGTGCACGACCTTTTTGGTCTTTTTGGCCTGATCTTTGATTGTGCTCATGTGTATATAATATATAAGCTTAATGGTATTGTAACACGGTTATCATCTGATGGGGCAAGAAAAACGAGCCTTAAGAATGGCTCGTTTTTGCTATTTGCTCTAGGACTCTCGCAGTATCCTCGAACTGAATACAGTATATAGCATGAGAAGAATATTGTCAATAGGGTTTGTTCGGGTAGGTGATGTGGAAAGCATGTACGGTTTTCCACATCTAGCGTTCGGTTATTATAAAACATTTTCTGGCATAAACGTATTGACAAAACACGAGCGGTGTGCTATAATGGTTATGAACACCTGAGAAGTGTGGCAGATTTTTGCTACCTGTCTCTGGTGGGAAGAGGTATTTACCTCAGGTATTTAGTAATTGGAGTGGGAGAAAGGTCATTTAACAATGGCTGGTACAAAAGAAGGTGGTCGCAAGGCGGCTGCAACCAATAAGTCGAAGTATGGCGTGAGCTTTTACGCTAACATCGGCAAGAAAGGTGGTCAGAATGGTCACACTGGCGGATTTGCCGCTAATCGTGAGCTGGCTCGAATCGCTGGTGCGAAGGGTGGTCGCATCTCAAAGCGTGGTAAAGCAAAGAAAACTACAAAATAAGTAGATTTGCTAACAAAAAGGCCCCATTTAGGGGTCTTTTTGGTGATTTAGAGGCGGATGCGGTTGATTCTAGCTTTCCAGCGGGTGAGACAGGTGGGACAGCGGTAGATGCGATCTGGGGTTTGATAGCCGGTCATGGCGCAATTTGGGCAGGCGGAGCGGGTATATAGCCAATCGCGGTAGGAATCGAGCTGAGACTCAAGGAGGTCTGAGTTGAACTTGATTTTGTAGTGGTTCGCCAACTCATGGGCCTTTTCCCAGGCTTGGACCTCCATCTGGAGGAGTTCTATGTCGAGGTTGTAATCGACGTGCTCCAGGAGGGCGTGGCCGAGTTCGTGGAGGATGAGTAAGTTTTTATCAGGATGGTTGGCAATAAAGTGAACTGTGTCGGGCGGTGAATAAAAAAAGATGTCGTCTGAGATAAAATCCAGATCAGGATGGTCTTTGCGAAGCAAATCAACGAGATTTTTTGGTGACGAGGAAGTAGCAGCCATAAATCACGGACTCCGAATCATATTGGGTTTCTAGAAGGCGGGGTAGAGAGGTGCCGCGTATGAGGTCGCGGCGGAGGGTACGCTGGAGAGTGCGGTGGTAGCGGGGAAGTTCGTAGCCCAAGGGGCCGCCGAAGATGAGGCGGTCGGGTTTGACTGCGAGGATACAGGGGATGAGGCCGATGGCCATGCGATTGGCGACATCAGCCCATTCTTTGATGCCAGAGAGCTCGTTGACGGGCTTCTTGTAATGGGTAGAGACGGCGCGTGCAGAGGCAATATCCTCCCATTCGAGGCGCTTGTCCTGCCAGTTGTAGACGTTGTGTCCTGGTTCGAAGTTGGCGAACTTGTCGCTGGGCTTGCCGTTGGTGATGACAGCAGCACCGATACCGGTAGAGAAAGTGAAGAAGATGCTGGTGCCGCGACGGTCACGGGCTTCAGCGTAGGCGGAGGCGTAGGCATCGTTGACTACGAGGATGGGGATGCCGAGGAAACAGTCGCGGAGACGGGCGGTGAAGTTCATCGGAGACCAGGGGAGGTTGCCAAAATACAGGGGTTGACCGTTCTGGATGGGGCCGGGGAGGGCGATGCAGATGCGTTTGACTTGCTTGAGGTCGATAAGGATGTGGGTTTGCTGGGCGAGGGTGGCAAAAAACTCACCTTCGTTATGAGGAGTCATGAATTTGAAGGCTTTGAGAAGGCGCCTACGCTCATTGAAGAGGCCGATCAGGGTCTTGGTGCCGCCGACATCTATACAGAGATACATATCTGTATTGTAACACATCTGTACTTGTGGTAAAATATAGGTAATAGGGGCTTGCTCAATAGGTACTTAATGCGAGGTTTTTAGGTATCTGCTGAGCAAGTCTCAAAGAAAGGTATATACAATAAATGGCTGATGCCAAGAAACTAACGATGGATGAGCTGCTGGCCGGCGAGTCTACCAAAGCAATTGAACTGGGGGATGCTGTAGAGGGAACGGTCCTCTCAGCGAAGAAATATGAGGTTCTAGTGGACCTTGGACCTCTGGGTGTGGGTGTGGTGCCTCGCCGTGAGGCTAGCACGTTGCGCGACCTGAAAGAGGGCGACAAGGTGACTGCAAGTGTGATTGATCCAGAGATGGATGGTGGTCACGTGTTGTTGTCTCTGCGCAAGGCTGCCAAAGATAAGGGCTGGGATGAGATTCTAGCTGATATGGCAGAGAAGAAAATCGTCGAAGTGGAGCCATATTTGGCGAATCGCGGCGGTTTGCTGGTGGAATACGAAGGAATTCGTGGATTCTTGCCGGTTTCACAACTATCTGCTGATCACTACCCACGCGTGAGCGGTTCGGATAAGGAAGAAATCCTGTCTAAGCTGAACGCTTTGACCGGTAAGCCGATTCGCGTCTGTATCATTGATGCCGACAAGCGTGAGAATAAGTTGATTTTCTCTGAGAAGGAAGCTATCAAGGATGGTCTCGCGGAGAAGGTAGCTGGCCTGGCGGCCGGCGACGTGGTCAAGGGTGTGGTGACTGGTGTGGTGGATTTCGGTGTATTTGTGAATGTTGAGGGTATTGAGGGTCTGATTCACATTTCCGAGATTAGTTGGGAGCGTGTTAACAACCCAAGCGATTATGTGAAGGTTGGTGATACGGTTGAGGCGAAGATTATCTCGATTGATAATGATCGCTTGTCTCTGAGCTTGAAGCAAATGACTCCAGACCCATGGCTGGCAGAGGTGGAGGCCTTCGCTAAGGGTGATAAGGTTGAGGGTGTAGTGACCCGTATTACTCCGTTTGGCGCATTCGTGCAGATTAGCCCGGCGGTGGAAGCGTTGGTGCATGTGTCTGAGCTCGGCAAGGGCAGCGAGACTGATCCAGAGAAGATTTTCGTGTTGAACGAGAAGAAGTCATTCACAGTGATTGAAATCGACAAAGAGGGTCGCAAGATTTCTCTAGCGCTCGCGTCAAAGAAAAAATAACCTAGCACTCGCATAAGCGGATTGCTAATGGGGGAGAACGGAAGGAGCAAGGTATGAATGAAGAGGTGAAAACAATCCAGATATCGGGCTCCATAACCGTTGACGAGCTCGCTAAGGCGCTGGGCATTTCGGTGACGGCGCTAATAGGTAGCTTGTTCAAGAACGGGATTGTAGCGACGATTAATCAGAAGCTGGATATTGAGACGGCGACGATTATTGTCGAGGAACTCGGAATCAAGAACGTGAAAATTGAGCGCCGCGATACGGCGACCAAGGTGGCGGGGAAGAAGGTGGAGTTGTCGAGCGATGCGGTGGTGCGTCCGCCGATTGTGGCGGTGATGGGTCATGTGGACCACGGTAAGACGACTTTGCTAGATACTTTGCTGAATAAGAAGACGGTTGAGGGAGAGGCTGGCGGGATTACTCAGCATATCTCGGCGTACCAGTTGAAGCATGATGACAGGACGATTACGTTTCTAGATACTCCTGGGCATGAGGCGTTTGCGGCGATTCGCCAGCACGGCGCGCAACTGACAGACATCGTAGTGATTGTGGTGGCGGCGGATGACGGCGTGAAGCCACAGACCGGTGAGGCGATTAAGTTTGCACAGTCGGCGAATGCGAAGATTATTGTGGCGATTAACAAAATCGACAAGCCGAGCGCGGATGTGAACCGCACGATGAGCGAGTTGGCAGATAAGTTTAACTTGATGCCGGAAGAGTGGGGCGGTGATGTGATTATGGTGCCGGTGTCGGCGCTCAAAGGCACGAACCTGGACAAGTTGCTTGATATGATTTTGCTGACGGCAGACATCGAGGAGTTGAAGGCTGATAGGGATATACCGGCTGAGGGGATTGTGATTGAGTCACACATGGAGACGGGGAAGGGCTCGGTGGTGACGCTGTTGGTGACTGGTGGTGAGTTGAGAACTGGCGAGTTTATCGTGGCAGGCGGTGTATATGGTAAGATTCGCACGATGTTGGATTGGCAGGGCAGGCCTAAGGGCAAGGCGACGCCTTCGACGCCGGTGACAGTGACTGGGTTCAAGACTTTGCCGCATTTTGGTGATACGTTTGTGGAGGCGCCGGATGAGAAGATGGCGCGCAAGATGGCGTTGATTGCGAGCAATGAGTCGGCCGAGGAGCAGGCGACCAGTAATATCACGAGTTCGGATTTGTTGCGTCAAATGACGAAGGCGGATGAATCGAAGCAGTTTAGTGTGATTATTAAGGCTGACACGCAGGGGTCGGTGACTTCGGTGGTGGATAGTTTGAAGATGATTGATACTAAGGGCGAGGTGGACTTCAAGATTGCGCATACGGGTGTGGGGGCGATCACGGAGAATGATATCTATCTAGCTGCGGGCGAGAATATGGTGGTTTACGGGTTCAACGTGGACTGCCCGGCGAACGTGAAGAAATTGGCGATGCGTGATGGTATTGCGGTGAAGAATTTCCGGGTGATTTATGAGTTGATTGATGACGCCAAGCATGAGATGGAAAAGCTGTTGCCAAATGAAGTGATTGAGACGGATGTGGCTGAGCTGAAGGTGTTGGGCGTATTCCGTACCGAGCGCACAGAGGTCATTGCGGGCGGTGAAGTGCTAAAGGGTAGGGTGAAGGCGGGCTTGTTCGCGCGAGTGATGCGTGGTAAAGAGAAGATTGGTGAGGTCGAAGTGGAGTCGGTGCAGAAGGAGAAAATGGATGTGCCAGAGTTGGCTGAGGGCGAAACCGGTGGTCTCGCGATGAAGACTAAGAAGAAACTGGCGATGGCGGTGGGTGATCGGCTGAAGTTCTACACCAGAGAGATTAAGCAGAAGACTTTATAGTTTTACTGATAGCACAAGCGTGTTATAATGGGGTCATGAATAGGAGAGAAACATGAACGAAGGAGGACAAAAACTGTTTGGTCTAGATATGAGCGTCTTAGACGAAGCAGGTTTGGGTGCAATGCCGGCGGATAGGAAGCCGGAGTTCCTAGCTCACATCGAGGAGGAATTGGATTTGCGCATTGGTAGGCGTATGAGCGATTCGCTCAATGACGACCAGTGGAGGGAATTCGAGAAGGTTTCTGACGGTGATGCTGCTTCGGTAGACGCGTTGCTTGCTGATAATCCAGATTGGGCGAACGATGAGGTGGTACAGCTCTTGGCTGAGGCTGCTGGCACGACCGTGACTGATCCGGCTTTTAAGACGCAGTATGCTGTGACTAAGTGGATTGAGAAGAATTGTCCAGGCTATGATGTAGCTGTGGAAGAAGAATTAAAGAAGATGGTCGAAGAGCTGAAAAGCCGTAAAGACCAAATTCTTGCTACTACAACCGGCGTATAATTAGCGATTTCCCGCTAGGAAGGCTCCCGCAGACATCTCGCGGGAGTTTTCTGGTATGAGGGAATCGATGATGAGGTATTTGCCGTCTGAGCATTTCTGGTCGAGGGAGGTTTGGGGCTGGTCGGCGGCGTGGGTGGCAGTGATGGTGCAGATTTTGCCGTTTAAAGTGAGTTTGGATTTAGGGAAGCCGGCGTAGGCGACGACTTCGCGAGCTAACCTCTCGGCGGGCTTGGTTCCAGGGGTGAGAGTGGCCATGGATTTGTCCAATTTTTCGGTATAGGTGGCACCTGTATCTGATTGAGGAGTAGGCGTTGTAGATTTTACAACAGGTAGGAGACTAATAATTGCATTGGCGCCGGACTTGGCAAGCTTGTTGTAAATTTGGTCCTTGGTCTCTGTCGGAAAGATATCTATGTGTTGTGAAAAATACAACGGTCCAGAATCCATGCCTGAGGAGAGCTTCATAAGAGAGATGCCAGTATGATTGACGCCGTCGAGGATGGCGGATTCAATAGGTGTGCTGCCGCGATATAGAGGTAAGAGTGAGGGATGGAGGTTGATGATACCGGTAGGTTCAAATAGTTCGAGGACTTCGTTCGGGATGAGGATGTTGTAAGCGGCGAGGATCCCGATGGGGGGTTGGTCTAGGTTACTGATAATTGGTTTGATGGTATCAATGAGTTCGCGCTTGTTGTTCGGAGTATGAAGCGGGATGTTGTGTTGGTTGGCTAGTTTGATAACTCTGGGGATACGCTCTTTGCGAGACTTTTGCCCCGGATGATAGTGAGTGAAAATAGCTTTGATGGGGTAACCGGCGGCAATCAGGGAATCAAGAATTGGAGTGATGGGCTCGGAGAGCCCTTGAGCGAGCTGTTCGTTGCCTAAGTAAATGATAGATGGTTTGTCCATCAATCCTCCCAGAGCTTGGGGTTGTTCTTAATGTCTTGCTCGTAATCAAGTGGGTCGAGATCGCCTTGGTCGTTGAGGCGATAGAAAGCATCGTCTTGGTCTCGTATGTGGTCGATGAAGAGAATGCCGTCGAGGTGGTCGATTTCATGTAGGATGGTGCGGGCGAGATTGTCGTCAGCCTTGATGCGGACTTCGCTGCCGTCTTCAAGGACGGCCTTGATTTTGACCTTGGAGGGGCGGGAAATCATTCCGTAGATGCTATCAGGGACGGAGAGGCAGCCCTCGTAGTCGGCTTTGATGGATCCTTCGGTCCGGATGATTTCTGGGTTGATGAGGGCGGTGAAGGACTTATTGTCTGGGTCGCCGAGGTCGTCACGCATGATAATAATGCGTTGGAGCTCGCCCATCTGGGGGGCGGCCATCGCAGCGGAGAGTTCGTTGGGGTGCTTGGACTCCCAATCGAGTGAGAGTTCAACCATATCAGAGATGATCTGGTGGGTCTCGTCGGTGATCGCGGTGACGCGCTTGGATTTTTCGCGCAACCGAGAATCAGGGGTAGTTAAAATTTTTCTAGCCATTATAGTATATTTTACCATATCAGAGAAGGTTGGGAGGATCGAGTGTGAAGCGGAGAGCGGGGTTGGGCGGCAGAGAAGAGATGAGGTCTGTGAGAGCTTGGCGTTTCTTGGCAGTGAGATTGAGTTGCCAGGTGTGACCCCTAGTGGACAACTCATGGAAAGCTGGAAACGGTGGTGAGATGGTGACATCGGGGTGAGATTTCTGGAGCTGTATACTGAGAGAACGGATGTTTTTGATGGCGATAGCCTCAGTTTTGTAGGTGAGGGTGAGCTTGGCGAGGTAGCTATAGGGTGGGAGGTGAGCTTGGCGGCGGCCCCTGATAGTGTGCGAATAGAAGTCGGTATATGATTGGACCTGATCTGTTTCCGTTGTTAATTTTACAACAGGGTGGTTGGGTTGATAGGTTTGGACAAATATCTCTGTGTTGCGGTGGCCGCGGGTGGCGCGGCCAATGGCTTGAGTGAGGAGCTGGTAGCCGCGCTCTTCACTAGTATAGTCGGGTAATGAGAATAGAGAATCGGCTTGGGGGATGGCGAGTGTGGAAAGCAGCGGCAAGTCAAAGCCCTTGGCGATCATCTGTGTACCAATAATAATGTGAAAATTACCGGAACAGATATCGTAATAGAGCTTATCGGGCGTGGAGTCGTCGGAAGTGTCTGCGTCGAAGCGGATGATATTGGCCTTGGGGAAGAGCTTACGGAGTTCGGTTTCAAGGAGTTTGGTGCCAACTCCTTTGTGAATAACAGAGGCGGATTTACACTCAGGGCAAGAAGATGGGACTTTTTCTCGAAAGCCACAGGCGTGGCAGATGAGGTGATACTCGTTGGCGTGGAGGACGAGCGGCAGGAGGCATGTGGGGCAAAGGGCTTGCCAGCCGCATTGTTCGCAAAGGGTGAGGGGAGCGGTACCGCGGCGATTATGGAAGATGAGGGTTTGGGCCCGGTCGTCCAGCGACCTCTGTATTGAAGCAAGGAGTTGGTCTGAAAAGAGACGATTCTTGAGAAATTCTTGGCGGTTGCGGAGATCAGAGACTGTCATGGTAGTCTTGTATTTCGACTTAATGGCGAGAGTGCTAAGTTTGACGAGGGCGTGGTTGCGCTCGGCGAGAGCGTATTCGGTGACAAGAGGAGTGGCGGTGCCTTGGAGGACGAAGCTGCCAGTGTCGCGCGCAATCTGAGCAGCGAGGCGGAGGGCAGAGTACTTGGGGTTTTGGTCTTGGCAGTAAGCGGGCTCGTGGGCTTCGTCGATGATGATGCAACCGAGGTTGCTGACAGGCGCAAAGAGGGCGGAACGTGCGCCGATGATGATATGCGGTTGGTCTGATTGGAGGACCTGCTCCCAGAGGAGGTGGCGTTCGCGGTCAGTGAGGCGTGAGTGCTGGACTAGGATTTTGCCAGGGAAGTGCTGCTCGAAAATGGTGACGAGCTGGGTGGTTAATGAAATCTCTGGCAATAGTAATATCGTAGATTTGCCGGCTCTGATTTGTTGCTCTGCTAACTTTAGATAGATACGAGTTTTGCCTGAGCCAGTGATGCCGTGAAGCAGTCTGGTAGTAGATGTCATTGCAAGAATGCTTTTGAGAGTTGCTTGTTGTGAAGGATTGAGTGAAATCTTTGTCACACCAGTAGCTCGGGCACGACGAGAGTCGCTCCCGTCGTCACGGGGCGACATCTTCGTCTCGTTGCGACTGTCGTCACAGTTCGCAAAGTCCCTCGCAACTGGCGTCACCAAAGATTTCACCTCCCTTCGAGAAACACTCACTCCTGAAGGTAGTATTGCTCTGATGCAATCGGCGAGAGGACAGCAATAATACTCGGATAGCCAAGTGGCGGACTTAAGGAGGTGCTGGGGTATAGGAGTGTTATAGAGTACCTTTGTGATGAGTTTGGTGGGGAAGTCAGGCTGACTGACGGTACGTAAGACGATGGCGGGGACGGTGCGTTTGCCGATTGGTACGGTTACGACGGCGCCAGGCTCGAGGGGTGAACTGTGTGAATAGGTCAAAATGCTGGCATCAGCGCGGAAGGTGATAGTGGGTGCTACCTCCAGATAGTACATAGGGGTATTATAGCAGAATAACAGAGATTAGACGATTGACTTTTTGACAAATCTGTGTTATGATGGCCTGATGGAAGAAAAGCAGGAGCTGAATGGTTTTTCTGGTGACGTGATTTCAATTCATGGAGCCAGGCAGAACAACTTGAAGAATATCGATGTGAAGATTCCGCGTGATAAACTGGTGGTGATTACTGGTCTGAGCGGGTCGGGGAAGTCTTCTTTGGCTTTTGATACGATTTATGCGGAGGGGCAGAGGCGGTATGTGGAGTCTTTGAGTTCGTATGCTCGCCAGTTCTTAGGGGTAATGGATAAGCCGGATGTGGATCAGATTACTGGGCTCAGTCCTGCGATTTCAATTGATCAAAAGTCGACTAGCCGCAATCCGCGTTCGACGGTAGCGACGGTGACGGAGATTTATGATTATTTGAGGTTGTTGTTCGCGAGAATTGGTGTGCCGCATTGTCCGATTTGTCGTAAGGACGTGGGGCGACGTAGTGTCGAGAATATCGTGGACGAAGTGATGAAGTTGCCAGCCGGAGCCAAGTGTATGGTTTTGGCGCCGGTGGTGAGCCAGAAGAAGGGTGAGTTCATGCACGTGCCGGAGCAATATATCAGGCAGGGGTTTAGCCGTGCGCGAGTGGATGGAATTGTCTACGCGCTGGATGAATGGCCGGAGCTGGCGAAGCAAGAGCGACATAGTATCGAGATTGTGGTGGATAGGTTTGTGATGTCGCCAGAGGTGGCTTCGCGAGTGGCACAGTCGGTGGAACAAGCGCTGGATATCGGGGCGGGGATTATGATGGTGCTGCTAGTCGATGATTCGACGGTGGCGCTGGGGGACAGAAGTTTCGCGGCGGCGGATGAGAATGTGCTGACTTACAGCCAGCGTTATGCCTGTCCGGATCACCCGGATGAGATGATTCCGGAGTTAGAACCGAGGCTGTTTTCGTTTAACGCGCCGCAGGGAGCGTGCCCGGTGTGTACTGGCCTCGGGATTCGTATGGAAATCGATCCAGAATTGGTCTTGAACAAGAACTTGACGATTGCAGAGGGGGCGATTCTGCCCTATAACCGTGTGAATCAGGATTCATGGTGGCTGAAGCGGCTGAAGGCGGTAGCGGCGCGACATAACTTCAGCGTGCATGAGCCGGTTAGGAATTTGGAACCGGATGATATACAGCGTGTGTTATACGGAACGGGCGATGAGAAATATACGATTGAGATCGGTGGGCACAATAAGTGGGGCGACGGTAGTACGTATCAGTCGGTGTATGAAGGAGTGATTCCAAACCTGGAACGACGATATCATGAGACGGATAGCGACTTCATGCGCAAGGATATTGAGCGATTTATGCGCGAGAAGAAGTGCTATGAGTGCAACGGAGCGCGCTTAAAGCCGGTGGTGTTGGCGGTGACGGTGAATAATCTAAACATCGTGGATATTTGTTCGATGGATGTGAATGAGGCGTATGCGCTGCTGTCTGGCGATATGAAATTGTCCGAGAATGATATGGTAGTGGCGGAACCGATTATTAAGGAAATTCGCGAACGTGTGAGTTTCATGAAGAACGTGGGGTTGGATTATATCGAGTTGGGACGGGCGGCAAATACTCTGTCTGGCGGAGAAGCGCAGAGGATCCGATTGGCGACGCAGATTGGCTCGGGGCTACAGGGGGTGTTGTATGTGTTGGATGAGCCGTCGATTGGGTTGCATCAGCGCGATAATCGAATGTTGATTGCGACTTTGAAACGATTGCGTGATCTGAAGAATACGGTATTGGTAGTAGAGCATGATGAAGAAACAATTCGCGAGGCGGATTATCTGATTGATGTGGGGCCTGGGGCTGGCGAGCGTGGCGGGCAGATTGTGGCGGCGGGGACGCCGGAAGAGGTGGCTAGCGATGCGAATTCTATTACCGGGCAATACCTGAGCGGCGTGAAGGGGATCGAAGTACCGAAGCGACGTCGTAAGGTCAAGGCCGATAAGTGGTTGACGGTGTTTGGTGCGCGTGAGAATAACTTGAAGAATATCGAAGTGGGTTTCCCTCTGGGGTTAATGACCTGTGTGACAGGCGTGTCGGGTTCGGGGAAATCGACTTTAGTGAATGATATCCTCGCGAATGAATTGTTGGCGCGGCTACATCGGGCGCAGACAGTGCCGGGATTGCATGAGAAGATTGAAGGGATCCAGCAGCTGGATAAGGCAATTGTGATTGACCAGAGCCCGATTGGGCGGACGCCGCGTTCGAACCCAGCAACCTATACTGGAGTGTTTAACGTGATTCGTGAGTTGTTTGCGGCGCAGCCGGAGGCGAATATTCGTGGGTACAAGGCTGGGCGGTTTAGTTTCAACGTGAAGGGCGGGCGCTGTGAGCATTGCCAAGGCGATGGTGTGATTAAGATTGAGATGCATTTCTTACCGGACGTGTATGTGAAGTGCGATGTGTGCCATGGGCGGCGCTATAACCGCGAGGCGTTGGAGATTAAGTATAAGGGCAAGACAATCGCGGATATTCTCGATATGACGGTGACGGAAGCGGTGGAGTTCTTCGCGAATGTGCCGCGGATTGCGACGAAGTTGAAGACGATTGAAGAGGTGGGGTTGGGATATGTGCGGCTAGGGCAGCCGGCGACGACATTTTCGGGTGGTGAGGCGCAACGAATTAAGCTAGCGACGGAACTATCGCGACGCTCGACTGGGCGAACGCTTTATATCTTGGATGAACCGACGACGGGTTTGCATGCTGATGACGTGAAACGACTGATGGATATATTACAGAGATTGGTGGATGGCGGAAATAGTATGATTATCATCGAGCATAACCTTGACGTGATTAAGTCGGTGGACTATATCATCGACATGGGGCCAGAAGGCGGTCAGGGTGGCGGGATGGTAGTGGCGACTGGAACGCCAGAAGAAGTAGCTGAGGTGCCGGAATCGTATACCGGCCAGTATCTGAAGAAATTGCTATAATTAGATTATGAAAGAAGATGAAATTAGGAAGGTCCAAGAGATTTTTGGTCTTGATAATGCAGACAGGATTGTGTTCAACGACAGAGGTTGGTTTAGTCGAGTTTACGTGGTGGACGACGGCAGGTTTGTAGTCAAATTCCGACGAGAGAAGGTGGCGACGAGGGAAGAATATGAGGTTGAAGCGGAGACTCTGCGGATGTTGGGCGGTTTGCAGTCTAATGTGATGTTGCCGAAGTTAGTGGCGGTCGGGGATAACTTCGAGTACATCGCGTATGAAGGGGTGGTAGGCACCGGGTTCTATAAGGTACTGGATGGATTGTCGACTGAGCAGAAGCAGGGTGTGGGGATTGTGCTGGGCGGATTCTTGAGGCAGTTGCATGCTTTGGAGTTGCCGAAGGCGAAGCTGTTTGATCTGGAATGGGAGATAAATAAGATGCAAGAAAGCTACCTGACGGTAGCTGGCGTATTGAAGGAAAGGCTAGACACTGAAACGCTTGGGCGGGTTGATGAGTTTATGATGAAACAAATGCCGGCGAGGGTGCGCGAGCTTGGACTAAAAAAGAGATTTTGCCATGGTGATTTGGGCCTTTGGAATATGTTTTATGGTGAATCCGAGAAACTTGGCATAATCGACTTTGGAAATGCGGGATATTATGATCAATCGAAAGATTTCTGGGGGCTGATGGATGACGAGATATTGGATGCGGCGCTCGAGAGTTATGGCAGTAATGAAGTCTTGCGAGAAAAGGTAGAGATAAGGCAGAGATGTATCCTGTTCTCGGACCTGGTGTTTTATACGACGAAAGGCAAAGAAGAGGACATCGCTAGAGCGGTTGAGAAGATTATAAAGGCTTTTGAAATGCTAGATTAGTAGCGGATGCAGTTGGTTTCGCCGGGGAAGAGGACGCCGTCTGGGTTACCGCAATTGTCGATTTCTTCAACGAGCGAGGAGTCGTCGTCCTTGTGACCGGTGTCTCCGCCATGGTCGGTATAGAAGTCGCGGATTTTGGGTCCGACGAAGATTGCAAATAAGATGAGGAAGACAACTGCAAAGGTGCCGACGATGGCTGGATAGAGGTGCTTGGGCAGGTGGCGGTTGGAATGGGTATGATGAGTAAAGACGATGAGGACGAGTGCGATGCTAACTGTAGCGGTGAGAATTGGGGCAAAGAAGCCGCCGACTGAGAAGTGGGTCGGATTCAGAATATTGACGACGAGGGTAGCGAGGATGTATATAGAATATCCGAGGCCGATGAGGGTTAGGATAAAGGTAAATATGACCTGTAGGACCTTGCGGGCGCGTTCGGCCATGGGAGTGAAATTATTGCGGGCGTAGGGGAAGTAATAAACCATGATGAGATAAGCAGCAGCGGAGATGATGAAAGCGGAGATGAGAACAGCGTATGCGTCGGCGCAGGGACACCATCTCATAGCTACACCTGAGAAGAAGCTGGTCCAGATAGCGGTACGAGCGATGACAAAGAAGGTACAGAGGAAGATGCCACCGAAAACTAGCTGGAGAATGTATTCAAGGAGAGCGAAGTGCGAAGTTCGCGACCTCGTAGATGGTTTTGGTAATTTCTTGGGCATGATGCTATTCTCCTAATGCTTATTATTAGTAGTATATCACCTTGCATCAAGAGTGCAAATATGCTAGAATGACACAAAGATAGTAAAAAACAAGGATTTTTATGGCTAAATATAAGATGAGTCTGGATGTTCGCACGGCGACTGGCAAAAAGACCAAAGCCCTACGCGCTGAGGGAATTATCCCTGGGATTGTGTACGGAAGCGGTTTCGAGCCGGTAATGGTGCAGTCTGAATACGTATCGACTGAGAAGACCCTGCTAGCCGCAGGTTACCACTCTCCAATTGAGGGCAAGATCGCTGATAAAGATCAGCTGATGATGGTGAAAAACGTCGATATTGACCCTGTGAAACGCACGATTCGCAACGTTGAGTATCTAGCAATCTCTGCTGACGAGATTGTGGAAGCAACCACACCAATTGAAATTGTTGGATTTGAGAAATCTCCTGCAAGCGTGGCCAAGCTGAGCTTGATGCAGATTATCGAAGAGATTGACGTGAAGGCGAAGCCAGCTGATCTAGTAGCTAAACTGGAAGTCGATGCTTCTGCTCTAGTCGACGATGACAGCAAGATTACACTCGCTGACCTTAAACTACCGAAGGGTGTGGAGTTTGTAGATAAGGAACTTGACCTTGAACAGCCAATTGCGATTGTGATTGACCCAGCTGCAGAGGCGGCTGAGCGCGAAGCTGAGGCTGAGGCTCCAACCGTTGATGCCGCAGATGTGCCATCTGATGTAGGTGAGAAGCCAGCTGAAGAAGCAAAAGAAGAAAAATCCGAGTAAGATAAACACTGAAAATCTCCCCAAGAACGGGGAGATTTTTGTTGCCAGTGAGTTATTCGGCTTGGTTGGATGGGTGTTGGTCGCCGGTAGCGGCTTGATTGGCCTGGAGGCGCTCAATCAAAGCTTTCTGAGCGTCGGGAATATTTTCAGGCTTATTGGCCCAGACGTCTAGAACCGGCTGTTGGATAGCGCGGGCGTACGAATAGGTAACATACCACGGGAACGGACCGTTTTTGACAATCTCAGCAAGGTTCTCGGTGGCTTGTGTCGGGGTCTGTCCGCCGGAAAGGAAGACGACTCCGGCTAGTTCTTCTGGCACAGTGCTTTTCAGGACATCGGCAGTAGTTTTGCCAACTTCGGATGTGCTGGATTGGATTTCATAGCGCTTGCCGGCGAGGCACATATTGACCTTCAAAATACAGCCTTTTAGGTTGACCTGCCTCTGTTTAAGCTGTTCAAATAATTTGTTCAATATACGGCTTGTGACTTCGGCTGAAGCACGGATAGTGTAGTCGCCGTCATAGACAACTTCTGGCTCAACAATTGGCACAATGTTGTTTTCTTGGCAGACCTTGGCGTATTCTGCGAGGATTTCGCAGTTCTGCAGGATGCCTTCGTCGGTCGGAATGCCATCGGCGATTGTGAAAGCAGCGCGCCATTTGGCGAAGCGGCAACCTAGCTTGTAATACTCAGCCATGCGTTGGCTAAGGCCATCAAGGCCCTTGGTATAAGTCTCTTCCGGCGACTCGGGGATTGGCTCGAGGCCCTGATCGACTTTGACACCTGGGACGATGCCAAGGCTGGCGATGTGTTTGACAAAGTTTTCGCCGCTATCCGCGTGTTGGCGGGTAGTTTCGTCGAAGAGGATGATGCCGGAAAGGTATTTCTCAATGCCTGGAGTAGAGAAGAAGACGTTGCGGTAGTTGCGGCGGGTTTGTTCTTCGTCAGGGATGCCGGCTTCGTCGAATTTCTTCTTGATGCTGCCTCCGGACTCGTCGGCGGCGAGGATGCCCTTTCCTGGTGTCATGAGGGTGCGTGCAGTGCGCTCGATTTCTGGTGTTTTGTCTTTGGTTGGGTCTGATTTGACCGTATATGAGTGATCCATAGTAATCTCCTTTAGTTTTTGTAATGACGGACTGGCAGTCAAAGTAGAATTTTCCAGTGTCGCCTTTGCGTATAGCAAAGATTCAGAGGGGTTCAGGCCCCGGATGCGGGCCGCTAAAAAGGCAGCGGCAATAAGTGTGTTGGAAGTCAGGGTGGTCATCAGGCGATTCTTTGGTGTGGGCTGAAGCTCCACCGAAAGATGGCCGTACGACAGCAGTCGCTCGGTAATGTGCAACGTAGGACTCGCAGTGTCCAGATTAATATCAGAGATAATGATGTCAGCGCGGGCGATGAGGTCGGTTTCATAAGGGTGATCGGTGGTCTCGAAGCGCTTGCTGACGAAGAGCGCTAATTTGACGCCGCGATGGGCGTGGAGATAATTGATGATGGCGCGAGCGGTAGCGAGATCGAGACTGGCAGAGCGGTCAATGTAGATGTAGTCAGGAGGAGCGTCAGGTACGACGAAGGGTGAGTAGGGGATGCGCGAAGGGAAGAGGTGGAGGGGGTGATTGTTGGCGGTGAGGATATAACGGTCGGTGAGGGTGGGGTCTTCCGATTCCATGGGGTCGCCGATGAGCTCACAATCAACCTCGAAGATGCCAAAAATGTCTTGAGTAATGGCGGAACCACCGAGAGTAGTGGTATCTTGAAAGTATTTGAGGTTGTGCCGATTGTCAAAGGGAGCGACCAGGACAGGAATGCCTTGCTGGGCAGTCTCGAGAGTAGCCTGGTTGGCATCGAGGGCGAGATAAGTGTCGCGTGTGACATTGCCAATAATGGTAATGGTTGACATGGAGTAATTGTAGCACAAAAAAAGTAGTGTCGGCGTGTTAAAATATAAGATATGGATATGGGAAAAATTGAAGCGATGCGAGCAGGCGGCAAGATCCTGGCGGGAATCTTGAAGGACCTATCTGAGCGTGTAGTTGAAGGCGTAAATGAGCTGGAGTTGGACGCTTGGACGCGGGAAGAAATTGTGAAGCGTGGCGCGATAGTGGCGTACGATGAGTTGGAAGACAAGTTCCCGGGAGCAATTTGTATTTCGGTAAATGATGAACTGATTCACGGGGCGCCAAAAGATTATGCACTTGAAGACGGCGACAAGGTAAGCTTCGATTTAACGATTGGGTATCAGGGATACTATGTGGATTCGACGTTCACGAAGATTATTGGGAAAGGAAGTGCTGGGGTGCGGCACTTAGTGAACGTAACGGAATCGGCGATGTATGAGGGGATTGAGCAAGTGAAGGCCGGGGTGCATATAGGTGATGTGGGGGCGGCGGTAGAAAGAGCGCTCAAAGGAGCGAAGCTGGGGGTAATTACGAATTACATCGGGCATGGCATCGGACGGACGATGCACGAGTCGCCAGAGGTGCCGAACTATGGCGTGAAGGGGCAGGGGTATATCTTAAAAGTTGGAGACGCGATTTGTATTGAACCGATGAGCTCGATGGGAAAACCAGACAATTACATTGACGAAGATGGCTGGACAGTGAAGTTGAAGGACGGCTCGGTGGGAGCGCATTGGGAGCATACGATTTTGGTGACTGAGGATGGTTGCGAGATTTTGACAGCGTGGGAGTAGGGGTGTTATAATTTCCGTATGGATAAGGCTAATGATTATGTAGCTGGAATTGATCTTGGTACACGGACCATCCGGGTTGTGGCAGGCAATGTTGAGGAAAATGGCAATCTGAAGATTGTAGGGTTTGGTGAGGCGGAAAGTGCCGGGATGAAACAGGGGATGGTGAATGATTTGGAAGCGCCGGCGCGGGCGATTAATGATGTTTTGCGCGACGTGGACAGGATTACTGGATATGAGATTAAACGGGCGGTGGTGAATGTGAACGGCTCGCACATCATGAGCACGAAGACCGAGGGGGTGATTGTGGCTGGGGGTCTGGATCATGCGATTACGTACGGTGATATTGATCATGTGAACGAAGTGGCGGTGAATAACGCTGGGGCGACATTGACAAATCGCCGAGTGTTGGAGTTAGCACCATTTGGTTATGCGATTGATGGGGCGGCGATGGTGAAGCGACCGCTGGAAATGACTGGTTCAAAGTTGGAAGTGAAGGCAAATGCAGTTTCTGGGTTGAAGCAATATGTCGAAAACGTGGAACGAGTGGTGGAGACAGCGCAAGTGGATGTAAAACGGGTGACACCAGGGATCTTGGCGGCTGCAAAAGCGGTTTTAAATCCTAGTGAAATTGAGAATGGTGTGGCATTGATTGATATTGGTTTTGCGACGACGTCGGTGGCGGTGTTTGAGGGGGATGATTTGCAGTATGTGGCAGTGATTCCTGTGGGTAGTAATATGATTACGAAGGACCTGGCGGTGATGTTAGCGACGCCGATGGATGTGGCAGAAGAAATTAAGGTGCGATTTGCGTCGGCGATGAATACTGGTCCGGGGAAAGACATCGTGATTAAGCGCGGGAGGGAAGAAGCAGCTTATTCTAGGGCGAAGGTACAAGAAATCGTAGAAGCGACGTTGACCGATGATATTTTTGGTTCGATTCGGACGGTGTTGAAGCGTTCCGGTTATGATAGGCGACTACCGGAGGGCGTGGTGCTGATTGGTGGTGGAGCAAACATGCGCGATATTGACGAGTTTGCAAAGAGTCAGTTGGAGTTGGCGGCGCGAATTGGCAAGCCGGTGGGTGTGACTGGGTTGTCGGTGGAGGTGTCAAAACCAGAGTGGGCGACAGCGGTAGGGCTAGCTAAAGTGATGCTCGAAGAGGGTGCGGCGCGTGGTCGTCGCAAGGGTAGTGGTAAGGGAGTGTTTGGTCGCTTCCTGCGAATGGTTACCGGCGGCTGATTTTTCTCTGTAGAAATCTAGACAAGATAGAGGCTCAGGTGTTATACTGAGTCTATTAAATTTGTAGAGTTAATTGGAGGGTCAAATGCCTGAGGTCAAACCTAGTGAAATCGAAAGCGTAGCCAGCATCAAGGTGGTCGGTGTCGGTGGAGCAGGTGGGGCGGCGCTGAACCGCATGAAGGACGTGGGGATTGTCGGTGTGGAGTTTGTGGCGATGAACACAGACGCGCAAGCGCTGCATAATTCACGTGCTGACAGCCGAGTACACCTCGGTCATAATACAACAAACGGTCTGGGGGCGGGTGCTGATCCGGCAGTAGGCGAGAAGGCGGCGGAGGAGTCGCGTCAGGATATTGCGAAGTCGATTGAAGGCTCGGATATGATTTTCATCACGATTGGTGCGGGTGGTGGTACTGGTTCTGGCGCAGGCTATATTGTGGCAGAAGAAGCGAAGAAGCAAGGTATTCTGACTGTAGGTGTGGCGACCAAGCCATTCTCATTTGAGGGCGCAAAGCGTCGTGCGAATGCTGATTGGGCGATTGATAAGCTCGCCGGTACTGTGGATGCTCTGATTACGATTCCAAACGACCGACTTTTGCAGACAATTGATCCGAAAACTCCTCTACTTGAGACCTTCAAGATTGCAGATGATGTGTTGCGTCAGGGTGTGCAGGGGATTTCCGAGCTGATTACCGAGCATGCGCTGATTAACTTGGACTTCGCTGATGTGAAGGCGGTGATGAGCAACGCGGGTTCGGCCCTGATGGGTATCGGACGAGCATCTGGCGAGAACCGTGCGGTCTTGGCGGCGCAACAGGCGATTGAGTCGCCGCTGATTGAGGTCTCTATTGACGGTGCGAAGGGTGTGCTCTTCTCAGTGTCTGGCGGTTATGACATGACAATGAGTGAGATTCAGGAAGCGGCAGAGGTGATTACTTCGGCGGTGAGTCCAGAGGCGAATATCATCTTCGGGGCATCGATTCGCCCAGACCTAGAAGACGAAATTGTGATTACTGTTGTGGCGACAGGGTTCGATTCAGGCTACGCCTATAGTGGCACCCCAATTAACAACGTGTCGGCGACATTTGCGCCGGACGAAGTGATTGCGGAAGCGGCTGAAGCGATGGAGGGTGTGGTCCCGGCTCCTGCTGAGATTGAAAACAGCGCAATTCCGACTGGCGAGCCGCTAAACGCGACTCCGAGTGATGATGGTAGCGCAATGTTTACTAGCAACGACAATAAGAATATTTGGGACGAAATGGATGATGACTCGCGTCTGCCAGCGCTGCTGAGGCGCCGACGCAAGGCTAAGGGTGGTGATTTCAAGAGCGGCACAAAAGACGGAGAGTAAGATGTCGTCGCACAGCATAAGAATTGGGCAAAGCAAGGTGATGGAATCTCGAGAGACGCTCGATGGTTCGATGATTCGCCGTCGTCGAGAGACGAAGGATGGGATGCGGTTTACGACTTACGAGAGAATTGAGTTTCCGACGGTAATTGTGAAGAAGCGCAGCGGCAATAAGGAATTGTTTGACCGTGATAAGTTGATGAATGCGACGCGGAAATCGGTGGGGAAATTCTTCACGTCTGAGCTGGAAGTTGAGGGGGTAGTGAATCAGGTCGAGCAAAGGGTGTATGATGCGGGTCTAGAGGAAGTGCCGTCGAGCTTCATTGGCGAGGCGATACTAGATGTATTGGCCGAGGTGAATGAAGTGGCTTTCGTGAGATTCGCGAGCGTGTTTCGCGAGTTCAAGAGCTTGGATGAGTTCGAAGCGATTATCAAAGAAAGGCGTAACAAAAAGAAAGGGAAGGTTAAGGCATGAGATTAGTAGTGTTATTCCGGGAGAGGCGAGAGTATAGTCGCGCAACGAATCAATGGATAGAAGAGTACAAAAGGCGTTCCGGCAAGCCGGAAGAGGTGGAGGTATTCGACCCGGATACCCCAGCGGGTGCGAGCTTGGCTAGGACTTATGGGTTGGTTGATTACCCGAGTGTGTTAGTGATGATGAATGACGGGTCGCTGATGAAGGGATATTCAGGAATGCCGCTTCCAACAATAGGAGAAATCAAAGGCTACATGCTGATGTAGGCAGCTATGCCTTGCGTGAAAAACCGCCCCTGTAGAAGAGGCGGTTTTTGCTAGTCGTTTTTGCTCCAATAGGCATAGCAGTGGGCTTTGAATTTGTCGCCGTCCATACGGTGAAAGTTCCCGCCATTAGCTTGGATTTTGGCACATTCTTGGTTCATTTGTTTGTTGGTTTGGCCGTCCAGAACGAAGTAGACTACTATGCAAGCCAGCAGGCCCGCAAATATTGCAACTATAACGAAGGCGATGAACACACCAATGATACTTACAAGAGTCCTGAAGCAATTGCCGAGGAAATTTGATACCCGTTTCATACTAGGGGCACCCCCGGTCCAGCCGCGAAGAAAAATGTAATCGCGTTGAGCATGTGCCAGAGTATATATGCCAGAATGATGAAACCGATGACGCCGGCGACTTTGATGATGAAACGGGCTACTCCTTTCAAGATCCAGAAGCCTAAGCGAACTGCGACGTAGAGTCCTGCAATGAACAGTACGATCCAAAGGAATTGCGCCATCCCTAGACCAAAGGTCCCGATTAACCAGTCCCATAACTGTGCAAGTAGATTTTGGGCAAACATTGTATTTGCCTCCTTTCTAGCCCTGACGGGCTCTTATAATTTATAAAAACCCGAGGTGCGCTCCACTAGGAGAATTGGAATGAAGGAATTTCAGCCCAATTCTCCTGTGGAACAGAGGTAAACAACTAGCTGGAAAAGTGCATACTCGAAAATGACTCGAGTAGAGCCATACCTACATTATAGCACAGATTGACAAAAAAAGCAAGATGGTGTACGCTCTAAATAGAGGCGCATGAGTGGTTATCAGCCACGAGCCGGTAGAGGAAAAACGAAAGTTGAGTAGAACTACCCGTGAATCCGCGTGAGAGATAAATAGAGGGCTAGAAATACTTTCTAGAATCTGGATGGTACCGCTCGGAGACGAGTTCCAGAGGCTAGAAAGTATTTTTGTTTGGAAGGAGAGCAAAATGAGCGTACTAATTCGAAAAATGAGAGTGGACGACACAGAGAACATCAGGAAGTTCCACAAGAGGAGCTGGTTGGACACTTATCCGAACGAGGAGGCTGGGATTACGTACGAGTTTATTGATAAATGGACGGACCAGTGGTTAACGCCGGAGAATTTGGCGGGGAGTGTGGTTTGGAATAATCGGATTATTGATGACGGGGAGAATCAATGGTATCGGGTGGTGGTTCGCGGCGGGGAGATTATGGGATTGGCACATGCGGCACTCAAAGATGAGGAGGGGAATCAGCATCTGAACGCAATATATATAGATAAGAGTTTGCAGGGCAAAGGGGTGGCGGCGCAGTTGATGTGGATGTTGTTTAATGGGTTCTTCGACAAAACGAAGGATGTGTGGTTGGAAGTTGTGGTATACAACAAGCGGGCGATTCGGTTTTATGAGAAGTGGGGGTTTGAAGCGGTGCCGGGAAGTGATTTTATGTTCAAGGACATATTGCCGACGATAAAAATGGTGAGGAAGGGCGAGGCGGCATGATAGTACGTCAAGCAGAAGAGAGAGACCGAGAGGCGCTGGTGCGTTTGATGATGGATTTTGGTAATTGGACGCGCGAGGAGCTTTTGGTGCCGCAAGGGACTTTGTGGATGATGGAGACCGAGGATGAGCGCAAGGTAGTGGAGAAGGACCTGGATAAATATATGGCGGCCGATAAGTTCTTTTTGGTGGCGGAGGACGATGGCGAGTTGGTCGGATTTATTAATGGTGAGACTGACCCGGACGATTCATGGACGTATAAGCGGGAGGGGAAGGTACATAACTTCTATGTAAAGCCGGAGGCGCGGGGAAGGGGGGTTGGTAAGGAATTGCTGTGGCCGGCGACGATGAGATGGTTTGAGGAGCAGGGCTGTGACCACTTCACTTTGAATGTGCACAAGGATAATCCGGTGATGAAGTTCTACGAAAAAGAGGGGATGACGGGCATGTATATACAAATGGTAAAAAGGATGGGAGAGAAGCAATGAAGCGAATATTAATATATGGTGATTCGAATGTATGGGGTAGTACAGAATATGATGAGCATGGGCGACTGGAAACGGACCAGCGTTGGGCGGGGATGCTGCCGGGGTTACTTGGGGATGAGTATGAGGTGGTGGCTGAGGGATATCCAGGGCGTTGCGCGGGGAGCATTCAGGATGCGCGTGAGCAGGATAAGGATTACGATGGGCGGGAGCACTATGAGGTGATTTTCAAGTCGGCGACGCCGGTGGACTTGGTAATTATTGCGCTTGGTACGAATGATTTGAAGCGCGGATATGACCGCACACCAGAGATGATCGCAGAGGATTTACAGTGGTACGAGGGTAGGACGCGCTATATGGGGGATTATAACGGGAAGATGCCGAGGTTTCTATATGTGTTGCCGCCGCGAGTGGAGAGTCAAGTGGGGTGGTTTGAAATGGAGGAGGGTGCGCGCGAGCGACTAGTAGCGCTGATGAAGGATAAGGTATCTGACTGGGTGGATTTGGACGCGGTGGAGCTGACAGCGGATGGGGTGCACTTCGCGGTGGCGGGACATTCGGACGTGGCACGCAGAGTAGCTGATAAAGTAAGGGAGATGTTATGAAATTCGAATATGGCAAGAGGCGACGGGCGCTGGAATATGAAAAGGCGTTGGTGGATTTCTGGAAGAAAAATAAGACATTTGAGAAGTCGGTGGAGCAGAGGTCTGATGACTATGTGTTTTATGATGGACCGCCGTTTATAACGGGGAGTCCGCATCACGGTACGTTGTTGAGCTCGATTGTGAAGGATGCGGTGCCGCGATACTGGACGATGCGGGGGCGACGAGTAGAACGCAGGTGGGGCTGGGACTGCCACGGACTGCCAGCGGAGAATTTCACAGAGAAACATCTGGGTGGGACGGTGTCGAGGAAGCCGGGCGGGCGGGCGGATGAACTGCAACTGAAGATTGGCGACGAGGTTTCGGATATATCACTTGAGGAATATGTGAAGACGGCGCGGGATTTGATGGTGGCGAACAGCGAAACATGGGAAAACACGATTGATCGAATTGGACGCTGGGTAGATTTCAAGGGTTCATATAAGACCATGGATAAAGACTTCATGGAGTCGGTGTGGTGGGCGTTTGCTGAACTGTATAAGAAGGGGAAGATTTACGAGGGTAAGAAAGTCCTGATGTATGATACTACCTTCCAGACGCCGGTCAGCAAGAATGAAGTGACGATGGACAATGACGCATATCAGACGGTGACGGATCCGAGTGTATATGTGAAGTTTTTGCAAAAATATGAGTATTCTGGGTATGCGGCGAGCTATGTGATGGGGGTTGGTGATGTGGCGGCGTTGGAGGGGATGGGAGCGAAGGTTGAATCGAAGGGTGAGAACTGTGAAGTGCTAATTCCGGAGCAGAAGCTGGAGGAGTACGAGGCATGGGTGTCGGCTTCTCTGAAACCAGGGTTCTGGAACGAGTACGTTGGGCGAAATGTGGTGTTTGTCTTCAAGACACTCGAAGATGAAGTGAGGCGACTGGTTTGGTCTGATGAGACTGAGGAAGAGATTTTGGGCCTATGCCGTGAATATGCGAAGGCGGATTTTACCGACGTGAAGTCTATGCTACTCGGGAATGATTTCTATGCGAGGTTCTTTGAGGATAGACGATACCTGTTGGCTTGGACTACTACACCGTGGACGCTTCCGGGGAACATGGCATTGGCGGTGAGTTCAGAGCTTGAATATGTCGAGGTGGAAGTGGGTCTCGACAAGTTTGTTTTGGCGAAGAAGCTGGTGGAGAAGGCGCTGATTGACGGGAAAAAGATGCCGGGGTACAAAGTGCTGCGCGAATTCAAAGGCAAAGAATTGGCTGGCATCGAATATGATGAGTTGATTCGCGATATTGGTGGGGGTGAGAATGCGCACAAGGTATGGGCGGCGGGTTTTGTGGGGTCTGAGGAGGGTACGGGGATCGTGCACGTGGCGCCAGCGTATGGCGAGGACGACTACGTATTGTCTCAAGAGCATAATATCCCAGTGGTGGATGTGCTGGACGAAGGCGGTATTTATACAGTTGGTCCATATGCGGAGGGAGATTTTGCTGGTAAGGATGTCTGGACTATCAATAAATTGATTGCGAAAGATTTGAGAGAACAGGGTAAAATCTGGAAAATCGAATATATACAGCACGAGTATCCGTTTAACCCGCGAAGCAAGCAGCGTATTATGTATCGGGCGATTCCGAGTTGGTTCTTTGACGTGGATGGGTCGAAGGAATTGATGATTGAGCAAAATCAATACATCAATTGGTTCCCGGAATATCTGAAGGAGGGGCGATTCAAGAATAATATTGAGCAAGCGCCAGATTGGAATATCTCGCGCGATCGCTTCTGGGCGACAGCGATGCCGGTGTGGAAGGGTGATAAAGGCTCGATTCGAGTGGTTGGCTCGTATGCAGAATTGAAGGAATTGTCAGGGGTGGAGCTGGAAGATTATCATCGACCATGGGTGGACGAAGTGACGTTTGAGATTGATGGTGAGAAGTTCACGCGGATTGAGAAGGTGTTGGACTGCTGGTTTGAATCTGGCTCGATGCCGTTTGCGCAGTTGCATTATCCATTTGAGAATAAGGAGAAATTTGAGAAGAATTACCCAGCGGACTTTATTGTGGAGTACGTGGGGCAGATTCGGGCGTGGTTTTACTATGTGCATGCGGTGAATACGGCGCTGTTTGGTGAGTATGCGTACAAAAACGTGATCACTACGGGGACGGTAGCAGGGAACGATGGTCGCAAGATGTCGAAATCGCTGGGGAACTTCACGGATCCGAACGAGTTGATGGACAAGTTCTCGGCGGATTCGTTGAGATTCTTGTTATTGTCGAGCCCGTTGTTGTCTGGTGAGGACTTTGCGTTGATAGATAAAGACGTATCCGACGTGGCGCGCAAGCTCGCAATGGTTTGGAACGTGTATGACTTCTTTACGATGTATGCCGAGGTGGATGGATGGGATTCTGACGCATTTCTCGTCAGGCACGGAGGCGGCCAGCCCGCCGTTGCGGGTGGCCAGCTCTCCTCGTTGCATCTGTCGTCACATATTGCAAAGTCCTTCCTTGAATCGCGCCAGAATCCCCTCGACAAGTGGATAGTATCGCGAACGCATCAGTTGCGCAATCAAATTACGGAGAATATGGATGAGTATAACTTGCCGGATGCGATGAGTGGGATACTGCCATTTGTGGACGATTTGTCGAACTGGTTCGTGCGCAGGAGCCGCCGACGTTTCTGGAAGTCTGAGGACGATGGTGATAAAGCTGAGGCTTATGACACGCTTTATTATGTGCTCGTGTACTTGTCGCAGGTGCTGGCACCGTTCGTTCCATTCATGGCGGAGGAGTTGTATAAAAATATGACTCAGGGCGAGAGTGTGCACTTGCTGGATTGGCCGGAGGCGGGGGAGATTGATGAGAAAACAGTGATGCAGATGGCGCATTGCCGAGAGGTTATTACAGAAGGCTTAGCGCTGCGTATGCGCAAGAACGAGACAGAAGAGCAAATAAAAGTACGCCAGCCATTGTCGCAACTGTGCTGTTGTGGCGAAGAGTTAAATGATTTCTACAAGCAAATTATTATGGACGAAGTGAATGTGAAAAAAGTTGTTCATGGTCCGGAAATGATGCTCGATAAAACCATGACGGACGAGTTGCGCGAGGAGGGCTATGCGCGCGAGGTGGTTCGCGTGGTGCAGGCAGCGAGAAAGTCGGCGGGGTTGAATGTGGATGACAGAATTCGTTTGAGCCTGTCGGTGATGCTGAGGCCGGAGCAGTTGGAAATTGTACAGACCGAGACTTTGGCGACTGAAGTGGTGCAGAATGAAAACTATGCTTATGATGAAATTGCGAAAATCGACGGCCAGAGTGTTACTATATCTCTCGAGAAGGCATGAAAGTTCTGAACCTGCAGGAGCCGTGGGCAAGTTTGGTGAAGGAGGGGTGTAAGCGGATTGAGACACGGAGCTGGCGGACGAACTATCGAGGTGAGTTGTATATTCATGCTAGTCAGAGAAAGTTGACTGCGCGTGAGTACGATTTGTATGTGGAACAACTGGGGCTACTCAGGGGCACAGAGTTTGTATATGGCGCGATTATAGCAAAGTGTCGACTAGTAGATTGTCGGTTGATGACGGGAGAGTTAATTGCGGAGGTGAAGAAGGACCGGGCTGAATTCTTATGCGGAGAGTATAAACCTGGGCGTTACGCATGGATATTGGAAGATGTGGAGGCGCTGGAGATGCCGATTCCGGCGAAAGGGCAGTTAGGAATTTGGACGTTCGAACAGAGGTAGTTTGACAATCTATGCAAAATAAAGCATAAACAGTATTGACTTTTTCGATTGAGTGTGCTATACTGTAGGCAGAATCAGATAAGATTCAAACAAAAATAACAACAATAAAAACAAAAAAGGAAAAACAAACAAATGGCAAAAGTAACGAAAAACGAAAAGGCTCCGGTAATTGCGCTGGACATGTCAGAGTCGAATGACGAAGGCGTGGCTTACGACGACCGAGACTTGAAGATCTTCGAACATGAGTATGCTCATGCGACGAAGACCCCTGAAGAGTTGAAGTTAGACGAAGCACAGGCGAAGAGGCGAGGCGGATTCTTTCGTTACTTTGCCGCTATGAACGCAGTGACTAAGCATGAATCAGATCTCTGGAGCATGAAAGTCAGCGGGAATATGTAAAGAGAAAGAAAAAAGCGATGTAAGATTCAAACAAAAACGCACATTACCAACAATAAAAGCAAGGAAAAAATATGCAAGAACGCCGGGCTGAAATGTCCGGCTTTTTTGTTGTGGTGTGACAGTTGACATATGATACTGCTTGTGCTAGTATGAGGGCAGTAAACAGGCCCAAAATACAAATGGAAAAACTAGGAAAGACAGCACCATCTGAGGAATTGCCAGATTACAAGACTGGCGTGGAACAGATGGTTGAGGACGGCAATAAGGATATTGACGAGAAAGAGCAAACTGACTATCTCGACGAGGTGAGCAAAGACATAGAGACAAATGCGGTTGGAGCACCGGTAGAGAATGCTGGAAACGTTATGGGCGACGAATCTGGCGAGACTAGTGAAGAAGTCGAGGCTCTGTTGAACGCTGAATTAGAGAACGTGAAGGCTACTGGTGAAAAAGAGAAGAAACCGCGCAATCCTGAGAAGATTAAAGATGCGGCAAAAGGGGTGAGGATATCTTCGGCTAAGAAGGTTATTACTAATAACAAGGAAGCTATAAAGAAAAAAGCCGAGGAAGAGAAGAAAAAGAACCCGGGCTGGACGCTGAAGGAGAAGATTGCTTTTGGTTTGGTGGCTGGTGCTGTTGGGATTATTTTGATTACTGGGATTGCTTCGAATATGCAGAATAAATATAATCCGAATACTGATAATCGGCCGGGAATTTCCGACAGTGAAAAAGAAAAGCAGAACGAGACATTGAATTACGATGGCAGTTTCAACCAAATCGGAGTGAAGGGCAAGGAGCATAATCGCGCGTACGAGAAGGACGAGAACGGGGTAGTGTCATACAACGAGAAGGCTTATAGTACGTCGTCGTTTGGTGAATTCGCGGGCGAGGTGAAGGACGCGAACGGTAATATATTAAATGGTAAGGACATCGACAAGTTGTCTGCAGCGGAGCTGGAAGCTCAAGTGCCAGCAGCGAAGAACTTGGAGATGATGCGCGAGACTAGCCTGAGGCAGCCGACCTCGATTGCGATTTATGCAAATAAAGTGCCGGCAGAAGTTTGGCGCGCGAATGGACTCGGGTTTGTGGCAGATAATATGAATAACCCGAATGCATTAGCGGACTTATTAATGGAAGGCGGCACGAATCGCGCTGATGTAGAGAAGGTCTGGCAGGTGTTGGACGAAAACTGGTGGGATAAAGTCGATGTGGAATATGGCAAGATTGGCGGAGCGGAGTCGTATTATACGACTGGCTTGCGCAATGGCAATACAGAAGACGCGTACTTGGTGACTGGTAAGTCAAATAAGGAGCGTACAGTTATTATATTCACGATTGACGGCAAGGTGGTTGGCAAAGCAACGCCTACCTGCAGTTACCAGCCGATTGATAGGCCGAATGTACCAGAGGTGCCGGGCGATCCGCAGGATCCTGAGACACCTCCGCCAGAAACACCTCCAGAAAATCCACCGAAGACTGTATTAACGCCGAAGAACGAGAACGGTACTCCGGGCAAGAGTTCGCAGGAGCATGATGGCAGTATTAATACGAACCCAGAGGCAGACAAATCTCCAGGGTATGTGTCGCCGAATAATCCGAAACCAGAAGTCGACAAGAAGCCGATTGAGGACGTGACTGGAGACGTGAATCCGAATACTGGTCAGAAAGAGAATACAGGAAACAAGGACACGACCAAGAACCCTGATGAAAAGGGTAACGAATATCAAGCAGAGAGGCCATTCTAATGAAAGGAGGAATAATGAGCTTCAAAAGATTATCAATTAAAACCTTCGCGTTAGTTGCGGCGTTTGGATTCGTCGTAGTCAACAGCGTATCGGTGATGGCGTGGGGACCGGAACGGCAGACGTTCACAAAAGCCAGCCCAGCGCCGTTCATTACGTTCAACTCGATTACTGATTCGGACTTTGGTGATGAGCGAAATTTCGTGATTGCCAAGGCGGTGAGTGAAGGATCGGATCAATGGCGCGATAAAATCGACGTCATTAAGGATGATGAGTTTTATGTGCGCGTATTCGTACACAACAACGCGGCGGAAAACCTGAATTTGGTCGCGACCAATACGCGTGTTTACGCAAATGTGCCGGTGCAAAACGACTATGGCACACGTGTGCAAATTGATGCAATTGTTGGTGCGGCAAATGCTACTCCTAAAGAAGTTTGGGATCAGGTAGTATTTGATTCAGATTCGCGATTCTATCTGGCATATGTGCCGGGATCGGCGATGTACTGCAACAACGTGAATGTGGCGAGCGGCTGTACCAAACTGTCCGATGCGCTGATGACGAGCGCTGGTTCGTTGATTGGCTATAACTCGATGGATGGAAATATTCCTGGGTGCTATCAGTATTCTGGATATGTGCTGTTCAAAGTGAAGTCGACGATGGAAACCACTAAACCACCGGAGCCACCAGAGGAGCCGGAGCCACCATACGTGCCACCAGAGCTGCCTCAGACTGGTCCTGGCGAAGTGTTGATGGTAGGAGTTGTGGTCGCGGTCGCGGGTGTGGCGTTGACCTATTGGTTCCGCAGCCGTAAGCTTGTGAAAAACATGGAATATAAGGCTGAGGGGCGCGACAAAGATGGTGACCTGAAGAAGGCGCCGAAGGAAGTATCCGAGAAGACCTCTGAAAAAGAAGCGAAGAAGTCTTGATAAAAATCGCAACTTGCGTTATAATACTGTAAATTAGCAAAAAGGATAATGATGAAAAAGGCTGTAATTCGTGTTGCTGGCAAGCAGTATGTCGTCTCTGAAGGCGAGAAGATCTTAGTTGATCTACTTGATGATAAGGCAAATGTCGAGGTGCTCGCGATTGTCGATGGTGATGCAACCAAGGTTGGCAAGCCAACTGTTGAAGGTGCGAAAGTCACTTGGAAGGTTGTTGAAGAAGAAGTGAAAGGTGAAAAACTTCGCGTAATTCGCTACAAGTCTAAGAAGCGCGTGCATAAAGAGATTGGTCATCGCCAGAAGTACACGCAAATTCTGATTGAAAAGATTGCTTAAAAAAGCAAAATCAACAAAAAGTCGCCCTACGGGGCGATTTTTGTGGCTTATGGATATGATATAATTAGGGTATATGGCGAGGGTTATTACGGTTACCAATCAAAAAGGCGGAGTCGGGAAGACGACCACGGCGATTAACCTTGCGTATTACTTGTCCAAGAAGGGCTCGAAGGTGTTGATCGTGGATTTCGATCCGCAGGGCAACGCGACTTCGGGGCTGGGGATTGAGAAGGCGGATTTGAAGTTGTCGATGACCGACGTGATGGTGGCGAAGGCGAAATTGTCGGAAGTGATTCTGCAGACCAAGTGCAAGAACTTGTGGATCGCGCCGGCGGTGCCGGATCTCGCGAACGCGGAAGTCGAAATGGCGGCTTTGAACAACAAATTTGTCCAGCTCAAAAAAGCTGTGAAAGAGATTGAACAAGATTATGACTACATTATCATTGATAGCCCGCCGAGCTTGAGTTTGCTGACGGTGAACGGGTTGATTGCGGCAAATTACCTCTTATTGCCGGTGCAGACGGAGTTCTACGCGCTGGAGGGCGTCTCGCAGCTCTTGGAGAGCATGTCGCTGGTGAGGAAGCGTCTGAACCCGGACTTGAAGTTGATTGGTGTACTCGCGACCATGTACGATAAAAGGACGGCGCTGTCGGCGCAGGTGTTGGCGGAGATTAAGAAATACTTCAAGGAGAAAGTATTTGAGACGGTGGTGCCGAGGAATGTGAGATTGGCGGAAGCGCCGAGCCATGGTGTGCCGATTGGGATATACGACAGGTTCAGTAAGGGGGCGTCGGCGTATAAGGCATTGGCGCGTGAGGTTGAGGAAAGAGCGAAATAGCAACAGAGGTTGAACAGGGGTGGTATCTGTGCTATAGTGGTGCGATAGGGGGTGATTTTTATGACAAAAGTCATAAAGAAAGTAGTGCTGACGGGCGGTCCCTGCGGGGGCAAAACGACCGGAGCACTGAAAATCAAAGAACATTTACAGAATTACGGATGGCATACGATTATTGTGCCGGAGACGGCGACGGAGATCATTAAAGCTGGGATAAACCCGCTTGAGATGAAGCAGAATCTGGATTTCCAAGAGAATTTGTTTGGGCTGCAGCTCGAGAAGGAGCGCAGGTTTGAGGCATTGGCTCGTGGCTATAAGTCGGAGAAAGTACTGGTATTGTATGATCGTGGCGCGCCAGATGGAGAGGCATACACCTCGCCAGATGAGTGGGACATGATTATGAACAGTGGCGACCAGACTTTCCAAACTGTGATGAATCGTTACGATGCGGTGCTACACATGGTATCGGCGGCGGATGGAGCGGAAGAATTCTACACGCTGGCGAATAACGTGGCGCGTCGCGAGGGGACGATTGAAATTGCGCTGGAACAGGAAAGGAAGACTAAGGAGATTTATATTGGTCATCCTCACTATGTCGTGATAGACAATTCGACTGATTTCGAGAAGAAAATCAGACGTGCGGTAGATGCGATTTGTAGTGTGATTGGGATTCCGGAAACTTTTGAGATTGAGAGGAAGTTCTTGATTGAGTTGCCAGATATTGGCAAGCTGAAAAGGATGCCGAGAGTGCGTAGGGATTATATCCGTCAGGAATATTTGCTACAGACCGATGACGCTAGTGAGGATGGAGTGCAAGAGGTGCGAGTGAGAATGCGTGGTCGCCCGAACGATTGGTCGTATACAAAAACGACCAAAATCGGTAAGGGCATCAAGCGTGTGGAGCGTGAGGAATCGATTTCCGAGAGGGAATATATCAACAACTTGGCTCTGGCAGACCCAAGCTTACGACCAATCGTGAAGAACAGGTATTGTTGCTTATATGAGAATCAACATTTCGAGGTGGATATCTATCCTGATGCGAAGGAACAGGCAATATGTGAGATTGAGTTACGTCATGAAAGCGATGAGATTATGTTTCCTGAATTCATCCGAATAATTCGAGAAGTAACTGATGATAATAGGTATCGTAATCGCGAGATGGCGAGAGAGAATCCATTGGTGTAAATGTTAATGCCCCACGGGAGTGGGGTATTTTTTTGGTTTGTAATCTGTGAAATGAGCGTGAAATGTGATACAATGCGGTTATGAATATGAAGAGAGGTTTAGGGAGAGGATTTGATAGTCTGATCCCGACAGATTATGTAGATGAAGAGTTCGATGTGACAGCAGTGGAGGATGCGAAGTCCTCGAAGTTGCGAGAACTGAAGTTAACAGAGGTGGAGCCGGACGAGGGACAGCCACGCAGGCACTTTGGTGGGACGGAGTTGGAAGCGCTAGCAGCTTCGATTAAGGAGCACGGGGTACTTCAGCCGATTGTGGTGGTGGCGAATGAGGATAAGTTTACGATTGTCGCAGGTGAACGTAGGTGGCGGGCGTCTAAATTGGCGGGGCTCGAGACGATTCCGGCGATTGTGAGGACGTTAACAGACCAGAATCGGTTAGAATTGTCGTTAATTGAGAACGTGCAGCGTGAAGACTTGAATGCAATTGAAATTGCGACGGCCTATGCGAAGTTGAAAACACAATTCAATCTGACTTCGAAGCAGATTGCGCAGAAGGTGGGAAAGAGTGAATCAGCGGTAATAAATACGATGCGACTATTAAATCTACCGGATGAGGCAAAACGGATTATGGTGGAGAAAGGCCTGCCAGAAGGGGTGATGAGGCCGTTGGTGACGGTTGATCCGGAGATTATTGCCGAAGTGATGCCTAGATTAGTCGAGGAGGAGTGGAGTTCGCGTAAGGTTGAGAATTTCTTGACTTCGTTGAAGTCTAAGGGGCAGGCTAAACACCGTGGTGGTAAGGCTGTATCTAGCAGCTACACGGATGAGGCGAATGCTCTGACGACAAAATTTGATTTGCCGGTAGAGATTCGGGTGAGTGCGAGGGGGTCAGGCAAGGTAGTGCTGAGTTTCAAGAATGAGCGAGAGCTGAAGAAACTGCTCAAAATGTTCTAAGTTGATCGAGGGGGAATAATCTGAGGGCGGCCGGTCCGACGATGCGGCAGAGGGGAACGGTGCCGAGGCCGTTGCGGGAATCGTAGGAGTGCTCCCCTTCGCGGTTGTCGCCAGAGACGAAGAGTTCGCCGGCAGGGACGATGACGTCGACAGCGCCGTCGGTTTGGGCTTTGGGGCCATTTGTATCGGATTTGCGAGTGTAATAGTCTGGATTGAAGGCGGTTGAGTCGTCGTCTGGGTCAGTCCAGACGGTGAGAATGCCGTCGGCGACTTGAACGCGCTCACCGGGGAATGCAATAACTCGCTTGATGACGTATTGGTCTTTGACGCCGGGCTTGGGATCGCAGCGAAGGTGGTCGTCGTTGCCGCCATTGGCAAAGATGATAATTTGGCCGCGTTCAGGAACGTAAGGTTTGCCTTGGAAATGCGAAATTGTGACCGCGAGGCGGTTGACAATGATGCGGTCGCCGGTGTGGAGAGTATTCTCCATGCTGGCGCCGACGACGTTGTAGCTGCGGAAGACGAGAGTGTTCAATAAAACAGTGCCGACGATGACGACGGCGATGAAAGAAAGCATGCTGAGACTGTCTTTGAGCCCAGGATGGCGGTCGAAAAATTTGGGAGCCTTAACGTTCTCCATAAAGCATATTGTACCACGTATGGTACAATACACCTATGGCTGATTACCTGACGATTAAGAGAAAAAGACGACACGGCGGCAGTGCGGTTTCTGGAATTATTTATATTGTAATGAACATCGCGGTGGCAGTTTCGGCGGTGTTAGTGACGGCAGTTACGGGGACGTGGGTGTTTGGTTTGTTGATCGCGTTGGTGTCGAAATGGCGAGTGTTCTCGATGAGCCCGCGACATTGGTGGGCAAATATCAAGGCTAATCTAGTGGACTTCATCGTGCGAGTGAGTTTCGTGATGCTGTCGTACATGGTGACGTATTTTGTGGGGATTGACGTACAGGTGGAGCACTTGGTGATTACGGCGTTGTTTGTGACGTGGTTGCTGTTCATTAAGCCGAGGACGAGTGCGGTTTCGACAGAGTTGCAAGCGCTGATAGCGGTATTTCTTGGGACGATGACGGCGGTGTGGGGTGCAATACTGATGCTGGACGCGGGGGCGAGCTTCGAGATTTGCGTGATGGTGGTGGTTGGAGCGGGATTTTTGGTGGGCTATGGTGGTCTGCGACATATTGTGGCGCAGAGTGAGGACTACGCGTTCTCCTTGCCAACGCTAGCGTGGGGAATTGTGGGGGCGGAGGTGATGTGGCTGATGTTTCATAAAGCGATTCTTTATTATGTTGGCGGACTGGTGATACCTCAGGCGGCGGTAATAATGACTTTGGTGAGTTTTGCGTTTTATAGGTTGTATCGATCGGCAATTCGTCATGGTGGACGTGTGGATATGCGAGAGGTGATTGGGCCGGTGTCGTTTGCGGTAGTGGCGGTACTGGTGATTCTGATTTGGTTTAGCAGTCAGCGTCTCAGTTATTAAGCTTTTCAGTATTCCTTCAGGTGGGTGCTTTATGGTGTATAATATTAAGCAAAGGATAAGCGAAAAGAATGGAAAACACAGAGATGGGAACGCCGGTGTTCCCGAAAAAAGAAAAGGCTGAGAAGAAAGCAAATACTGGACTCGTGGCGGTAGTTCTGTCGGTGATGGCGGTGCTGATATCTTTGGGTGGTGCTGGTTTGTCGTTGTTAAATTATTTTGCGATAGGGTATTTGTCGACGGATTATATCGATCGACCGTATTTCGATGGTAATAATACTTCGCTCGAGAGTTCAACGGTGGAGGGTGTAGCGGAGAAGGTGTCGCCGAGCGTGGTGAGTATCACGACTGAGACGAGGACTAGAGGGTTTTTCGGCGGGACTTCGACCAGTGAAGCGGCGGGGACGGGGATTATTGTGACGAGCGACGGATATATCTTGACGAATAAGCATGTGATAGATGGCGCGACGACGGTGAGGGTGATTCGCGACGATGGTGAGACATTTGAGGATGTGCGAGTAGTGGGGACGGATCCGGTGAATGATGTGGCGTTTATCAAGGTTGATGGCGCGAAAGATTGGCCAGCGGCGGAGCTTGGTGATAGTAAGACGCTGAAGATTGGACAGCCGGTGATGGCAATCGGGAATGCTCTAGGGCAGTTCCAAAACACAATTACTCAGGGAGTAGTTTCGGGCCTGGGGCGCTCAATTACGGCGGGTGACGGCGCGGGGAATTATGAGAATCTGACAGATATGATTCAGACGGATGCCTCGATTAATCCGGGTAATTCAGGTGGTCCGCTGGTGAATGCAGGTGGGCAGGTGATCGGAATTAATACTGCAGTGTCGACGGATGCGAATGGAATCGGTTTCGCGATTCCGATTTCGACAGTGCGAGGAATGTTAACGCGACTAGTGGAGACCGGTAAAGTGGAACGCGCATATATTGGGGTCTATTTCTTGACGATTACACCGGATGTCGCAGAAGAGTATGGTTTGCCGGTCAGGGAGGGCGCATATGTACACAATGATAAGGGCAACGGCGTGATGAGTGGTACCCCTGCAGAAAAGGCCGGCATGAAAGATGGTGACATTGTGATATCGGTTGGTGGAGTTAAGGTGGGGAAGCTGGGGACGTTGACTTCCCTAGTGTCGGAGTTCCCGGTGGGAGCGACGATTGAGATTGTAGTATTGCGCGGTGGTAATGAAATACCACTGAGGCTGACGTTGGAAGCGTATCCAAAAAATTAGGAGGGCAAGTATGCCTAAAGCCAGTAAACCAACTACTAAGAAGACCCAAAAGGTCGCGGCGAAACCGAAAAAGGTAGTGCAGAAAGCTGAGAAACCAAAGTTTTCGAGTGAGCAGTGGGCGATAATTATCTTATTGATAGTGCTGGCGAGTCCGTTGTTGATTGGGCTGGGGGCAGGGCTAATTGGCCTGATAATAGGTTTGCTAGCGGTAGCAATCGCGGTGATACTTTCAATACTTGTAGTGGCTTTGGCGTTATTACTTGTACCGATAAGCCTGGCTATCGAAACCGGGATTTGGTGGGTCCGAGGTGATATTTCTATATTTGTTTGGATGTTCTGTGTTGGGCTATCGCTGATATTGTTGCCTTTAGCGGTGTGGTTTGTCGGATGGATTATTAGAGGAGTTTGGGGAGTGATGAAGGTGTTTACGAGTTTATTGACGCGTTTGATGGCGCGCTCAAGGAGGGTAAAGTGATGAAGACTTGGGCAGCAATATCGTTTATAACGGGTACGGTGATGGTGATTGGCTCAGTGGTGGCAGCGAGTGTGCAAGAGTTTGATCTGATGGATGAGGTGCAGCGCTTGGTGAGTGTGAGTAGTGTGCAGATAGAAAAAGAAGTTGATGTGAATACGGTGAATCGGATTGTGGTACGTACGGAGAATGAGGAGGTGAATATCGTGGGGGTAACGTTGCCGGTGGAGACGGGATGGGATGACATAAAAGTCACGAAGACCCTAGATGTGATAAAGGTCAGTCATAGCGAACCAGCGAATGGGCGTTGGGGATATGATGTGAGAATTGAAGGAGACGAGCTGATAGTAGAGCGTTGGTCTGAAGAGGTGTTTATGCAGGTGTTCCCGTGGTTTGTGACTGGATTGGAACCGATAAAAATTGAAGTGCCGGAAGGTATGATTGCTAATATTGATGTTGAGACTAGCAACGCTCGGATAAATATCAGTGGAGTTGGGAGTGAGATGGAAGAGGTTTCGCCTGATATGAATATTGTGGCGCGGACAAGCAATGGAGGGATTAGGATTGATGAGGTGAGGGGTAAGAAGATTGTTGCGGAGACTAGTAATGGTAGGGTGGAGTTGAGGAATTATCATGGGTTTGAGAAGGTAGGTGTTGAGACTAGCAATGGCGCGGTGCTGTTATGGTCTGGTTCGGCAAAAGAAACCACTGTCGAGACGAGCAATAGTAGGATTGTGTTCGTCGATTTGCTTTCCACAAACTTGAATCTAAACACTAGTAACAGCAGCGTAGAGGGCAGTGTGGTTGGCAAGCGAGAGGACTTCGGAATTAGTCTCAGAACATCAAATGGATCTGTGAGTATGAACGAGGTGGATTTCGTGCAGAATGAGGACGGCGGATTTGATTTGGTGGAGAGTCAGAGCAAGTTCGGTAACCGCTTGGTTGAAGAGAGAGATGGTGGAGTGATAGATATCAAGACATCTAATGGCGACATATATCTGATTTTCTCGGGTGGTCAGCATGGTGACTGGTGGCTGCAGAAAAAATCTTGGTGGGGCAAACAGACGTTTCGTTAAGAGAACTCTAGGATGTAACCTTCTGTTTGTTGGTGAGTGAGATTGTGTTTTGACGCGTAGTCGATGACGGCTTGGTGTTGGGTGGGGTCGCATTCGAGGAAAAGTTTGCCGTTGGGCTTGAGGTGGTTTCTAGCTTGCTTGAGAATGCGTTTGATGATGGCAAGGCCGTGATTATCGGCATAAAGAGCCTGGGCCGGCTCGTGGTTTAGAGATTTGTGGTTGAGCCAGCTCCAATCGTGGTCGACATAGGGCGGGTTGGTGACGATGATATTATATTTGTCGGGGATATTCTCGAATAGGTCGGATTGGATGAATTTGACTTTGGCGCCTAATGTCTCTGCGTTTTGTTTGGCTATGGAAAGAGCTCCTTGGGATATGTCGGAACAGGTAGTGTTTATGTCTGGGCGTGCAAGACTAATTGATATACCTATACAGCCGGAGCCCGTGCACAGATCTAGTACTCGGATGTTGCCGGGCGAGGGACTTTGCGAACTGTGACGACAGTCGCAACGAGACGAAGATGTCGCCCCGTGACGACGGGAGCGACTCTCGTCGTGCCCGAGCTGGCAATATGTGAGTGCTAGATCTATAAGTAGCTCAGTTTCTGGGCGAGGTATGAGTACGTCTGGTGTGACGATGAATTTGTGGCCACAAAAGTAGGCGAGGCCTTCGATATAAGCGAGCGGCTCACCGGTGGCGTCGATGCGAGCTTGAATTTCGTCTGGAGTGAGGTTATTGGGCATCTTGAAGGGCGAGTTCGCGTTCATGGAGAGTTAGGGCTTCGAGCAAGTCGTCAATATCACCGTCCATAGCGGAGGGGATGTCGGAACGACTGTAGTGAATGCGGTGATCGGTGATGCGGTCCTGAGGGTAATTGTATGTGCGAATTTTTTCGGAACGGTCGCCGGTGCCGATGAGGGACTTGCGCTCAGCAGAAGCGCGGGCAAGGTCTTCTTCGCGTTGGCGCTCGGCGAGGCGGGAACGGAGGACGTTCATGGCTTTGATGCGATTCTGAAGTTGGGAACGTTCGTCTTGCATGGAGACTACGATGCCAGAGGGAAGGTGGGTGATGCGGACGGCTGAATCGGTGGTGTTGACGGATTGTCCGCCATGCCCGCCGGCGCGATAGATGTCGATTTTGAGATCCTCGGGCTTGATTTCGAACTCGGTTTCCTCGACTTCTGGTAGGGTGGCAACGGTAGCGGTGGAGGTGTGGATGCGGCCTTGGGACTCGGTGGTGGGGATGCGTTGGACGCGGTGGACGCCGCCTTCGAATTTGAATTTACCATAGGCTTCGTCGCCAGAAACGTGGAAGACGATTTCCTTGTAGCCGCCGGCATCATTCATGTTGGAACTGATAATTTCTGATTTGAGATTGTGACGCTCGGCGTAGCGTGTGTACATGCGGAAGAGGTCGCCGGCGAAGAGTGAAGCTTCGTCACCACCAGCACCGGCACGGATTTCGATAATAACGGGCTTAGCGTCGTTGGGGTCTTTGGGGACGAGCAGGTCACGAAGCCTAGATTCGGCGGATTCGAGATCGGCGCGGAGATCAGGGAGCATTTCGGTGAGATCTGGGTCTGATTCGGCGCTGGCAAGGTCGCCGGCTAGGCGGTCGCGGTTTTCGGTGGCAGAGATGAGCTCGCCTAACTCTTTCATTCGGCGGATTTTGGTTTGATAGTCTGGAGAAGAATAAGCATCAGGCGAGCTGAGAAAGGATTCGATATCCGAAACTTCGGAACGTAATTGGTCTAGGTCGAGTTGAATTGACATACATTATTTATAGCATAAAAACAGGCTCGGTGCTATTTAACCGAACCTGTTATTGTCAAGTGTTTAGGATGCGCGAGTCTGGAGGTGCTCGGTGAGCTTCTTGGCATCAGCCTCGATCTGCTCGATGCTGATTTCGTGCTCAGCGAGCTTGGCAGTCAGGAATTCGTCGAGGGCAGCTTGAATCTCATCCGCGATACCTTGGAGGAGTGCGAAGATTTCTGGATCGCCACCACCAGGGATGACAACTTCGGCGCAGTCGGTATCGTTCGGATCGACGCAATCGGTGCCGTCCGTGTCGTCAACAGCTGTGCTATCGTCGCCTTCTTCGCCAGTAGTATCTTCATCATCAAGTGGTTGTGGCTTTTGGAATGGGATGCTGTCGAGATACTCAAGAGCGGTGTCATAATACTCTTCCATAAGAGGGGAGAGGATATCGTAGAAGTCTGCAAAAGCCTCATTGTCGCTGAGCGCTTCGACGGAATCGTAGAAGGTATTGAGGTACTCATCCCAATCGCGAGACTGAGAGAAGTTGTCTGGCAAGACTGCGATGAAAGCTTGCTCGACTGGGGAGAGATCGGAGACATCTTCGATGAATTTGCCGATAAGCTCTAGATTGGAGAGAACTTTCGCGAGAAGCTCGCTGGCATCTTCGTCTTTCTCGATGGCAGCAAAGGCTTTTAGCTCGGTGTAATCGTTGACGCAGCGCTCGTGCTGGTCCTTGAGTGTCTTGATGAAGCCGGCGGTGTTCGGAGTGCCGATTGCTTGTGGGGTACAAGAAGCTTGGAGAGCGGAGGCTTTGTCATAAGCGGCAGAGTAGTCATCTTTGGTTGGACCGGAGCCGATAGGCATGATGACGTAAACGATCAGGGCGATGATACTACCGATGGATAGGACGGAGAAAATACCAATGATGATAGGAATGAAAGCGGTCTTTTGCTGAGTGGCAGCGTTGGCTACGGCTGCGTTTGCAGCGGCAGTCTCGGCGGCGGAATCAGTGGTCAAATCAACGTCATCTGAACTGGACTCTTCGGCTGGATGCTCGATGTCGCTAAGATCTGTATCAGCTGTAGGTGCTGATTCTTCGGCAGGAGCTTCCTCTGGCTTTGGTTCCTCGACCGGTTTTTCTTCAGATGGGGAAGAGTCGGAGGCGACGAAATCATTTGCAGAGATTTCTGGTTCATTGGAATCGAAGGATTCGTTGTTTCCTGGCGATTCGCTGGAGGAGTCTTCGGAGACCGTGAAGTCCTTGTTCTCCTCTGGATTTGTATTATTTTCAGGGTTAAATTCGTTATCTTGCATTATTTTTCCTACAATACTTATGCTTATAATAGCATGCCCGAAATAAAAATACTATATGTTGTCTATAGATATGTGTCGGTGTTATAATGGAGCATAGGCGGATCTTTAGCTCAGTTGGCTAGAGCGTACGATTCACATTCGTAAGGTCGCTGGTTCGAGCCCAGCAAGATCCACCATTTAGAGAACTCCTTCGGGAGATTTTTTGTTGGGTGCTATAATCTGCTTATGGCAGTCGACCCGCGAAAGATGCAAAAACTATACCCGAGCGCAAGGAGTGTGAGGGATGAAGAATTGCCGAGGCAAAGAGTGCCATTAGCCGAAAAGGATCGTTCTTCTCGCATAATTTTGGGGTTGCTGGGAGGATTGATTACTGTAGTTTGTTTTGCTTTATCGTGTATGAGCGTGTTTTTCTATGACGCGAATGGTAATTATATCGGCGGGATAAGTTTCTTGTCGGTCGGGATATTTTCGCTAGTCTTGACGATAGTTGTGGTGTTTTTCTGGGATTTTCTAGAGGATGCTTGGGACGGGCTGACTGGGAAAGGCCGTAAGTAGATGGCCGGGCGCATAGAAAACGACCCCTCGAGGGGGCCGGATTCTGAGAAATCGAATTAGATTTCGAGGTCGGCTTGCTCTTTGGCGGCCTTTTTCTCGGCAGACTTGGCGGCTTTGACGGTCTTGTTGGTGAGCTGTTCTTTGCGCTCGGCAGCTTTTTTGGCGCGAGCCTTGAAGCGGTCAACACGGCCTTCGGTGTCGATAATCTTCTCCTCGCCAGTGAAGAATGGGTGGGAAGCAGAGCTAATCTGCATCTTGACTAGAGGATAGGTCTCGCCATCGGTCCATTTGATAGTTTCTTCGCTTGTAGCAGTACTGCGGGTAAGGAAGCTAAACCCGGCGGCTTCGTCGGAAAAGACGACAAAACGGTAGTCTGATGGATGTATATCTTTCTTCATATTGTGGTTATTATACCAAATCTCTCTGGTGGTGTAAAGGGTTTGGAGTAGGGAATATTGACTTTTGGGCATTTTTGTGATAGAATGTAGCTACGTTGCCTTGATGCGGCGTTAGTTTTGCGGTGCCAAGAACCGCAAGTAGCTTACGAGGAGGTGAGTATGCGTGGACAAATACAACTGTCCGAAGTGTGGAGGCACAAAAGTCTATCAAGGATTCTCTTGTAAACACTGTGATGAAAACGGCAAGGTCGTTAAATGCAAACAATGCTCTGGCAGGGGTGAATACACTCCTGCTGGGAATATGTTTCCAATTAGCTGTACGAAATGCGGCTACACCGGGTATCATCATCCAGGTATTAGTTGAATCTGGGTCATCTCCACTTTCGCTCCTGCCACTCTTCTTAAATGGGAGTGGCTTTTTTGATGCTTGCGCGATAGAGGTGGGATATGTTATAATAGAGAGGTAATCAAATTAATGAAGCAACCGAGGTGATTTCCTCCAAATAGAGGCCTCGGCGAAGTGAAAGGAAATGCAAGATGTCGACAGAAATCGATATGAAGGCTTTGCTAGAAGCTGGCGCCCATTTCGGGCACAAGACCAGTCGCTGGCACCCAAAGATGGCGCCATACATCCACAGCAAACGTGGTGATGCGCATATTATTAACCTAGAGAAGACCGTTGAAGGTCTGGAAAAGGCTTTACCTGCGGTCGAGAAGGCGGTGGCGCGAGGCGAGAAGGTGCTGTTTGTCGGTACCAAGAAGCAGATGAAGGAAATGGTGAAGGCCGTAGCTGAGTCTGTGGCGATGCCGTACGTGACGGTGCGTTGGATGGGCGGGATGCTCACAAATGTTGATACCGTGAGCAAACAAATTAATCGTTTGAAAGATCTCGAGAAGAATCTGGAGAACGGTTCATACGCTAAGAAGTACAACAAGCTTGAAGTACAGCGCTTGCAAGAAGAAGCTGATGTGCTGAATGAGAAGTACGGCGGGATTCGCGATATGGCGAAGCAGCCGGCGATTGTGATTGTCACGGATGTGATGAATGACAAGAATGCGGTGCGTGAGGCGCAAGTGTTGAAGATTCCGGTAGTGGGAATTGTGGACACGAATGTCGATCCAACCGGTATTGACTACGCGATTCCAGCGAACGACGACGCGATTGCGGGTGTGAAGCTGATTCTAGATTATATGGCTGAGGCTGTGAAGGCCGGTAAAGCCAAGCAAGCAAAATAACAAAGGAGAACTCTGATGGCAGAGATTACGATTGAACAGATTAAGAAGCTGAAGGAGCTCTCGGGTGCGGGTTTGACGGATGCGAAGGCGGCGCTGGTTGAGGCTGGCGGCGATTTCGATAAGGCACTCGACGCGATGCGCAAAAAAGGTCTGACCAAGGCTGAGAAGCGCGGCGACCGCGAAACACGTGAGGGTGTAATTGACGCTTATGTACATGATGGGCGAATTGGCGCGATTGTGGAAGTGAACTGCGAGACTTCGTTTGTTGCGAAGACTGATGAGTTCAAGGAGCTTGCGCACAAGCTTTCGATGCAGGTGGCGAGTATGAATCCGATGTATGTGTCTGAGGCGAATATCCCTGAGGCGGAGATGGCAAAGGTGAAGGCCGATGCCGAGAAGTCTTTGAAGGGTAAGCCGGTGGAGATGCATGAGAAGATTATCGCAGGCTTTGTAAAGAAGGCTTTCGGCGAAAAGGTATTGATGTATCAACCATATATTCTGGACGATTCGAAGACAGTGGAAGAATTCATCAAGGGCTATATCGCCAAGACTGGCGAGAATATCTCTGTGCGACAGTTTAAGCGCATGGAACTCGGCGTTACTGAATAGATGCGATTAGCTAGATTAGATAGAGGCACCGCTCCTAGATGGGCGGTGCTTCTTCATAGTAATCGCCGCTATGATTGCAGTGATTATAGTAACCTTCGTTGGTTTTTGACCTAGAGATTAGTGCGACATATCCCTCAATGTTTTTTCCTGGTGTTAACACGGTATCGTTGTGCTGTCTGGAGTGGGTGCAGTACATCGATGGGTAAACAAGGATTTGGTTTTCTGCAACTTCGATTTGTGAAAGAGGAATGGTTTCAGATGAGGGGGCCATTATTGTGTATGAGGCGCCTTTGGGTAGTAACTCGATGTGAGAATCGAGTGGGCATGATGGGGAGGGAGATGTTTTACCAAGGCAATTAGATGCACGGGGTGGTGGTGTGTTGCCGTGAGTCTCGAAGTATTCCCAATAAACATACTTAAATACCCACATTGTGTCATAGATTGAGGCATCTCTGCGTTTCCACGAATATGTGACTTGGGTGACACGAGCGAGGAAGTCGTCATCGTCTATCACGAGGCCGGTAATACCAAATCCAGTTATGGAATCTCTGACAGTGATGAAGACCGTATCAGACTTTGGTGAGTCGTGACAGGTCCTTGTGCCTTCGACAACAGCAATGCTGGTGCCTGCCAGTTTAGTATCGGAGACCGTAAAGTTGTTTTCTGGGCAGGGCTTTTGATCGGTAAAACGGATAGAGAAGTAGTCGTAGGACAGTCCTTTGCGAGTAGAAGAAGCGATCATTTTGAAGGCTTCTTCGGGTCTGGCTTGGTCTAGTTTATGCAGGAAGTCTTTCGCGAATTGGGTGGCATTCTCTGAAAAACTAGTTGCTTCTGACGAATCGGAGGAGTCGTCTAGCGTGTTGGTTATGAAGAATATGCAAGCACAAGCAATGGCAAGAATTACGATAACAACTATAGGCAGTATTATCTTGAGAGGGAATCTCTTCTTGGTTATCGGGCTAGCTAGGTTGGGCTGTGGTGGTGCTGAAGGGTCAATTGTTGGTGTTGGCTGGGGAGTGATAGCTGGCTCTTCCATGGTTTCAGTATAGCATAAGGATTGTGTTGGGATTTGGGGTGTTTTTTATGGTATTATGTAGATAAGCATGAGTAAGAAGGCTGTACTCGACGATCCGTTTAATACTCCGGTGCCGCCCAAGAATTGGACGCCACTGATTATTGTTTTGGTGGTTGTGATTGGATTTCCGATTGTGTTGATGATTGGACTAGGGGTGCTTAGCTATTTGGTGGTGACTGGCAGGGTGGACACAGGGACGACCTATGAGGTGGACGACTTCTTTTACAACGTGACGAATGATATGCCGGCGGCGTATCAGATGCTGGATTATGGTTTGAAGGACCACGTGACACTTGAGGGATTTGAGACGGTGATGGCGGAGTTTGTTGGGTGTAGTTTCGAGGGACGTTATGTAGAGTTTGGAAATATTGGAACTGGAAATCAATATGATAAGTATGATGACCTGAAGTCAAATACCGGTTGGCTTAACTGTGATGGTGTACGGTATGATGCGACCTTTCAATTTAGGGTGAGCGGTGAGGGTCCTTTTAGGTTTGTGGATGGATTAGTTGGTCGTGACTGGGCTAATGATAGACAGTTAGTGTATGAGATGATGGAGGCGTCTGGGACTTTTAACTGGGAGCCTACACGTGGAGGGGAAGCTGGCTATGGATTTATTAATATTGACGAGAGGTGGCTGGAACTTCGGAATGTTCCGGGGACGATTCGATGGATTGCGCAATTGCCAAATGCTGGAGATGCGACGATTTCGCTGTCTAGAGGAGACATGTATTCTGGTGTGTCGGCGTTTGAGGTAGCGAGTAATGCGGCGCAAAGTATGGCAGGAAGTGATTGGCGGGTGTCGGGGCCGGATGCTGCGCTAGTTGGGGAATATGACGGGCACCTGGTGGTGGGATATTTCCAAGATTGGAAGAGGATTTATTCGTATTTTGTAGACGATGGAGAGGGTGGGGTGATTACATTGACATTTGAGGTTTCGGGGAATTGGGGATGGGATGCCGGCGGGACTGATAGAGACAGTATTGAGTCAATTGTAAGTACATTCAGGCTGGAGGGGTGATGCAGCCGGTAGGAATTGTTGACCCAGCACTGAACCTGACAGAGGCCGAGAAGCAGGAACTTGCGCAGGATCAGGTGGCGCCGGCGGCGAGCGGTCCTCCAGGGCAAATGAAGTGGAAGCGCAAAGAGATCGATTCGTGGAGTTGGCGTTCGACTATTATTTATGCGATTGGGATGTCGCTGATGGTGGGATGTATATTCTTGTATATATGGGCGAGGATGAGCCTAGATGAATGTATGGGCACTTGGTGCGTGGACAACAGGATTCTATGGGAAATTCGCGGGTGGGCGTTGTATATAGGGGTGTGGTTTATGATGATTACTCCGGTGATTGCGAACGCGGCGCGGCCAGTGGCGTCAAATGCTGACGTAGTATATGGGGACCTGAAGAAACGGCGCGACCGTGCGGTGGCATTTGTGATTGTGGCGGCGTTTGCGGCGGTGGTAGTAGCGGCGAAGTTATCGAAATTCTGGGAGTTTTAGAATGGCAACTGATTGGAGGCCGAGAGAAGATGCCGAAGAGAGGCTGAAGATGCATCTGGCGTATGAACAGCACCACGGAAAGGCGAGGAAACGCAAGAAATTGATCCGGGTGTTGACGAGAATTAGTGTGACTGCGCTGACGATTGCGGTACTATTGTTGCTGGCGGATGCAGCGACTAGTTTTGATATCCAATATCTGTCTGAGGCTGCGATTGTAGCGTTGGCGGTTGGGGCGATACTATTTGTGACAGTGATAATACTGAAGAACAAAAAGAGGCGCCAGTAGTATTTAGATGGTATAATTAGTCTATGTTAGACATTAATTACATCCGAAATAATGTCGACATAGTTAAAAAAGCGGTGCACGACAAAGTCGTGAACGCTGATGTCGACAAAGTACTGCAACTTGATGAGGATAGGCGTGCTTCGCTGTCGCGAGCCGAGAGTTTGCGCTCGGAGCGAAATGAAATCGCCGCGAAAGTGAAGTCGGGCGAGCGCACGGATGAGCTGATTTTGAGAGGGAAGGAACTGAAGGTTGAACTGGCGCGGGTCGAGGAAGCAGTGAAGTCGCTCGAAGATGATTTTGTGCGTGAATTGAAGAAGATTCCGAATATTCCGTATAAAGATGTGCCGATTGGACTGACTGAAGACGAGAATGTGGTGTCGGAGATAGTAGGTGAGGTACCGAAATTCGATTTCGAACCGAGGAATCACTGGGAGATTGGGCAGATTCGAAACTGGATTGACAAGGAACGTGCGACCAAGGTAGCGGGGGCGAGGTTTGCTTATATCCAAGGTGAGATGGTGCGATTGCAGATGGGGATTGTGAATTGGGTGATGGATTTACTCAGTGACGAGAAGGTGATTGCGGAAGTGATTGAGAAATTCGTGAAGCCGGTGCTGCCGGCGGGGGCAGAAGTACCTAGCTCGAAACCGTTTTTGCCGGTGCTGCCGCCTTTAATGATTAAGACTGAGATGTATGACGCGATGGATCGGTTAGAGCCGCGCGAGGATCGCTATAAGATTGAAGGCGATGAGTTGTGGCTACAAGGCTCGGCGGAACACGTGCTGGGTTCGATGTACGCGGACGAGATTATTGATGAAAAAGACATGCCGGTCAGGATGCTGGGTTATGCTTCGAGTTTCCGCCAGGAAGCTGGGACGTACGGGAAAGATATGGAGGGGATTATACGCATGCACCAGTTCGACAAGCTGGAAATGGAAAGTCTCACGACCAAAGAGACGAGTTTTGGAGAACATTTGTTGATGATTGGGATTCAGAGATATATGGTGGAGGCGTTGGAGCTGCCGTACCACGTGCTACAAAAGTGCACGTCGGATATTGGTAAGCCGGATGCGCGTGGAATTGATATTGAAGTATGGTTGCCGGGGCAGGGCAAGTACCGCGAGACACATACTGCGGATTACATGACGGATTATCAGAGCCGTCGTCTGAAGACGCGAATACGCCGAAAGGATGGCGCGGTAGAGCTAGTGCATACAAATGACGCGACGGCGTTTGCGCTGGGACGAGCGATGGTGGCGATTATCGAGAATTACCAGACTGCGGATGCTAAGGTGCGGGTGCCGGAGGTTTTGAAGCCTTATTTGCATGGGGTTGAAGAGATCTAAATAAAACATAGGAGGAAGAATGATAGACAAAATCGATATCCACGGCGAGGTGGTAGACGAGTGGACTCGGAAATATGCCGAAAAGCGAGTGAAGCGACTTGATAAGTACATGGGGAAGGATGGTAAGAGGGATGTGGCTGCTAAGTTGTCGGTGGCGCAGATTTCGAAGCCGTACGGCAACAAGTATGAGATGGCACTTGAGATTACGGCGCCTGGAGATATTGTCTATATTGCGAAAGAGCAGGTGGCAAATATGATTGCCGGGGTGGATATTTTGGAAGCGAAAATCGTGGGGCAAATGCGTAAGGCGAAGACTAAGGCTTCACAGAAGACTAGGGGGATTTCTAAGAAGTTGGGCGGTCTGTTCGTGAAGCGAAAGAAATAGCCCATAGGTGTTGGTGGTTATGGGGGTGACGTGGTATAATTAATGCAGATATTTTTATGTGCCGGAGCGTGGAGGCAGAGGATTATTTGATGAGCAAAAAAGAATTGCAGAAGGACTCGAAGAAAAAAATTGTGAAAGTACCTAAGAAGGTGGATTTGACTGAAAAGGTGCGCCCTGTGAAGGAGAGGGGCAAGAAGGTGGTGAAGGCTATTAAGTCTAAGAAACCTTCCGATAAGTTGGCCGATAAAACCAAGATGACAAAGGTCCTGCAAGGGATTTTTGGTGATGCGCAGAAGCGTACATTGAAGAGGCTCTCGAAGAGGGTGTCGGAAATCAATGCTCTGGCAGAGAAGTTCTCCAAAATGGATAACGATACGCTGAAGGCAGAGGCGCTGAAGCTTCGGGAGAAGTTTGGTGAGCAGATTAAGGGTGAGAAGTCGAACGAGATGAGTGTGATGAACACGATTTTGCCGGAAGCGTTCGCATTGACGCGCGAGGTGGCAGAGCGAACCGTGGCGATGCGCCCATTTGATGTGCAGTTGATCGGCGGCATGGCGCTGCATGAAGGTAATATCGCGGAAATGAAGACGGGTGAAGGCAAGACGTTGGTGGTGACGATGCCGGTGTTCTTGAATGCGCTGTCTGGGCGCGGTGTGCATGTGGTGACGGTTAACGATTACCTAGCGCAACGTGATGCGGGTTGGATGGGTGCAGTTTATAACTTCCTTGGCTTGTCTGTGGGTGTGATTATTAATGATGCTTCGTTTTTGTATGATCCAGAGTTTGATAACGATGCTCATACTGACCCAGGGATGCGCAAGCTACGACCGTCGACTCGACGTGAGGCTTATGAAGCAGACGTGACTTATGGTACAAACAACGAGTTCGGGTTTGATTATTTGCGCGATAACATGGCTAACGATACGAAGTATCTGCGTCAGCGCGAGCTGAACTTTGCGATTGTGGACGAGGCGGACTCGATTTTGATTGACGAAGCACGTACGCCGCTGATTATTTCGGCCCCAGCTGGGGATAATCCGAAGAGTTATTACGATTTCGCTGAATTGATGACGAAGTTGCGTGATGAAGACTACATTTATGATGAAAAGCGTCGCAGTGTATCTCTGACCGAAAAGGGTGTGGAGATGATTCAGCGCGAGTTGGGTGTCGAGAATATCTACTCGACTGACAATACTAAGCTGGTTTATCATTTGGATCAGGCTTTGCGTGCGCAGGTTGTGTTCCGTCGCGACAAGGATTATGTAGTGACGAAAGACGGGGAAGTGATTATTGTGGACGAACACACTGGCCGTTTGATGCAGGGTCGCCGTTATAGCGAGGGCTTGCACCAGGCGATTGAAGCCAAGGAAAAAGTAGAGGTACGTGAGGAATCGATGACGCTAGCCACGATTTCGTTCCAGAACTTCTTCCGCCTGTATAATAAGTTGTCTGGTATGACTGGTACGGCGTTTACAGAGGCTGAAGAGTTCCAGCAAATCTATTCGCTGGACGTGATTCAGATTCCACCAAACAAGAAGTTGATTCGTGTCGACAATGACGACTTGATTTTCCAATCTGAGGCAGCGAAATTGAAGGCAATTGCGGAGTTGGTGAAGGAATATCACGAGGCTGGGCGCCCGGTGTTGATTGGCAGCGCGTCAATTGTAAAGAACGAATTGATTGCGAGTTATCTAGATAAATTCGGCGTGCCGTATGAGATTTTGAACGCCAAAAACAACGAACGTGAAGCTGAGATTGTGGCGAAAGCTGGACAGAAGGGCGCGGTGACGCTGGCTACCAACATGGCCGGTCGTGGTACCGATATTAAGCTGGGCGAAGGGGTGCGCGAGCTGGGCGGTCTAGTAGTGATTGGCTCAGAGCGACACGAAAGCCGCCGTATTGACAACCAGCTGCGTGGTCGTGGTGGTCGTCAGGGTGACGCTGGCACGACGCAATTCTTTGTGTCGGCCGAGGATGATCTAGCTCGTGTCTTTAACGGTGAACGAATCGTTGCCGCGTTGGCGCGCGTGTCGGCGATGAGTACTAAGAAGGAAGAGTATGATCCAGATGCGCCGATGATTGATAAGACTTTCTCGAAGATGGTTGAGGATGCGCAGAAGCGTGTGGAAGGATTTCACTTCGATTCGCGTAAGAACGTTGTGCAGTATGACAACGTGATTAATCGTCATCGCAAAGTTGTATATATGATGCGTCGTAAAATTCTTGAGGGTGAGGATATTCGTGACGAGATTATGCGCTTGATGAAGGAGGCGGTTAAGGATTTGACCTCTGATTCGAGCCGTGTGAATAAGAAGTTCGTACAGAACTTTGAAAGTGTATTTCATGCTGATAAGGACCTGATTGAAGGAATTGGCGTGATGCGCAAGGAGCAAGACCGCTACAAGTTGGCGCTTGCTGTAGTCGAAGAGATGTATTCCGATAAGGAAATGGAATTTGGCGAAGAAGTCATGCGCAAGATTGAGCGTGATGTATATCTACAGATTATTGATATCCTTTGGATGCAGCATCTGGAGAATATGCAGTATTTGCGTGAAGGCATTCACTGGCGTTCAGTTGGTCAGCGTGATCCGTTGGTGGAATATCGCAGCGAATCGCAGAAGTTGTTCGATGCTTTGCAGAAAAATCTGCGCGAGGAAGTTCTGCGCGTGTTGTTGACGTTGCGCCGTCGTGATACTGAGCAATTGGCTGACGACAAGTATGATACGGAGCTCACTAAGATGGCCGAAGGCGCTGTTGAGAAGGGCGTGAATGAGGTGTCTGGTGGGCAGAAGAACCGTGACAAAGATTTTAAGGATGAATTAACGAGTAGCGAGGATCGTAAGAAAGCTGGTCCGAAGAAGGTTGTGAAGAATGTGCGCGATGCAGAAAACCGCGCCAAGAATCAGGCAAAGAAGTCAAAGAAAAAGGCTCGCCAAAACAAGAAATCGGGTCGACGTCGTTAATAAACAAGGGAGGTCAAATGCAGCATAGTGTCGAAGAAGTGGTACTGGCTGGAGGCGGCCGCGGACTTGTGATTGATGTGCCGGGCGCGAAGACTTTTAGTTCGCAGCTGATGTTTAATGCTGGCTCTAGGTTTACGCAGGATGAAAACAAGCGTGAGACCGCGCATATTATGGAGCATCTAGCTTTTGGCGCAAATGCTAAATACCCGAGTCGACAGGCACTGGAAGAGGCGATGGCGCAGAATGGTGCCTATCGGAATGCGATGACTACATATAATCTAATTGAGTATATCGTCGTCTGCGCTGAGTTTGAGTGGGAGCGGATGTTTGAGATTCAATTGTCGCAGGTGACCTCGCCGAAGTATTTACAGGATGAGTTTGAGGCTGAACTCGGGAACGTGATGACAGAGGTAAATAACTACTCGAACGACTACAATGAAGTTCTAGATGGGTTGATGTCCTCTGCGCTTGGCTATAACTCAGACACGACGGATGAGCGGTTGAAGAGAGTAATGAATGTGACACGTGAAGATTGTGTGAAACATTTCGAAAGGACGCATTCACGTGACAATATGGTCTTCATCATTGCCGGCGATATGAAGGAAAAGCGAGGTAGGTTGCTGGAAATGCTGGAGACGATGGGTCTGAAACGTGGAGAGAAACTTGAAATTACGCGTGAGAATCTTAGGCACGGCGGGATTGTGATGAAGGCGAAGGAAGAAGCGCAGAACATGTCATTTGGTACTACATTGCTATTGCTTGAGGATTTGTCGGATGAGGAGCAATTTGCAATGAGCAACTTGAATCATATATTGTCTGGGACTTTCAACAGTAGGATTTTTGGGGAGGCGCGGATGCGAGGACTGCTGTATTGGTTCTATTCAGGGGTGAACGTAGCTCGTTATGACAGCAGCTGGTCGCTGTACGGGACAGCTAACTATGATAAAGCTGAGGAGCTGTTTCGGTTGATTGCGAAGGTGATGCGAGAAGTAAGGGAAGGAAAGATTACTGAGAAAGAAATTGAAGACGCAAAGCATTTCAAACTAGGTAAGAGCCAGATGCGTGAATGGACGCCGTCGCAATTGCCGTATTTCTATCGTCAGAGGTATTTAATTGACGGCGGGATTGATGATTTCTGGAGCATCGATGAAAAGATTCGGGCGGTGACCTACGGACAGATTATGGATGCGGTAGGGAAATTCATGAAGACTGATATTTCGGTGTTTGGTGTGGTGGGGGATGTAAAACGGGAATTCGTGGATAAATTAGGGGAGATAATTGGAGAAACCAAATGAAAATAGCAATGCTGGGGTATGGGATTGAGGGCAAGAGTGTAGTGTTGTATTTTTTACAACATGGTGTTGTAAAAAATAATATAACTGTGTTAGACCAAAAGTCGGTGGAGGGGTTGCCAGAGGGGGTTGAGGGGAAAATCGTGAAGGAATTTGCGGATGTGGACCTCTCAGATTATGATATGGTGTTTCGTACGCCGACGGTTTTGCCAGAGAAGATTCGAACTAGCCGTGATAACGTGACGAGCGTGAGCGAGTATTTCTTCGAGAAGTGTCCAGTGAAGATTTTCGGCGTGACAGCCACTAAGGGTAAGGGCACGATGAGCACAATATTGGCAACGATTTTGGGCGCAAATGGCCGGAAAGTTTGGCTGGTTGGCAATATTGGAGTCTCAGCACTCGATATACTGGATGAAATTGGTCCGAACGACTTAGTGGTATATGAGCTTGGTGTGAGCCAGGCACGCGATATGAAGGTGAGTCCGCAAGTGGCGGTAGTGGGGACGATTGCAGCAGATCACTTGGATTTGCTCGGTACGTTTGAAAAATATATTGATGCGAAGAAGAATATCGCAAGGTATCAAAAGCCTGAAGATACAGTTGTGTTTTATGGAAAAAACAAGTACTCTCGTGAGATTGCGGAAACCTCTCCGGCGAAGAATCATATTGAGTTTCCTTCGGACAGTGGTGCGCATGTAGAGGATGGGTGGTTCTGCTACGGTGCGGAGAAGATTTGTGAGGTGAGCGAGTTGAAGTTACCGGGTTGGCATAACATCGAGAACGCACTAGCGGCGATTTCAGCGGCGTGGGGTTATGTGACCGTAGAAGAAATCAAGAAGGGAATTAGTGAGATGAGGGGTCTGCCACATCGAATTGAGTTAGTACGTGAGCTTGAAGGAGTGAGGTATTATGATGATAACTTCTCGTCAGCGACTCCGGCGACTGAAGTGGCGGTGAAGGCGTTTGATGGACCGGTGATTTTGATAGGTGGTGGGTTTGATAGAGGGTTGGATTACAAAGAGTTTACGGAATACCTGAAGAAACAAGAAAACTTGAAGAAAGTGCTGTTAATCGGTCAGATAAAAGATAGGTTGGCTGATGGGCTGGGAGGTTTGTCTGAGCAATTTGAGACGCTGGAAGATGCGGTGATGAGAGCGAAAGAATTGGCGGTGGAGGGCGACGTGGTACTGATGAGTCCGGGGGCGGCGAGTTTTGATATGTTTAAGAATTTTGAAGACCGTGGAGAACAGTTCCAGAGAATAGTGAGGGTGTTATGAGCGAGAAATTTGAATTTGTCCGATATGGTTTTGACTGTGAAGGCTATCGTGCAAGCTTCGTATACCGCGCACGTGGGCGAGAATTTACAGAGACGATGGATTTCGTGAAGAACGACTGGGAGTACGACGAAAAAATGTTGGACAGGGCACTGTTCTTGGCGTGGGTGTTAGCGGGAACTTCGTATTATAAGTGTTGGCCAACACGGGAGGTTAGCTTTCCTGGTGATTGCGAGATTGACGGTGATCAGGCTCGGTTTTTCGATATGGTGTATCAGGAGGGTTTGGGTCAGTTTGCATATGAGAATGGGCTGACGCGCGAGGATTTGGCGCATTTTGTTACGACGAGTGAGCGAAGAGGTATGTTGGAAGGACGCACGGGAGAAGGGATAATGAGTCTACAAAGCGGGGGCAAGGATTCACTATTGGTAGCGGACCTGCTGGAGAAGAAGGGGGTTGAATATATGCCATGGTTTGTGGCTAGCGGAGATCATCACCCGAGGGTTCTAGATGAATTGGCTGAGTCGTTGCAAATAGCACGTAGGACAATTGATCGCGATGGGCTGGAATGGGCGAAGGAAAATGGTGCAATGAACGGACATGTGCCGATTACATATATTATTCAGAGCTACGCGGTGATACAAGCGATTTTGAGCGGTAAAAATATGATTCTGGTGGCGGTAGGACAGGAAGGTGTCGAACCACATGCTTGGATTGGAGACTTGGCGATAAACCATCAATGGAGTAAGACCTGGGAGGCTGAGCAATTGTTTGCGCAGTATGTGAAAGAGCGAATAGGGAATATTCTGATTGGTTCGCCGCTGCGTAGTATGAGCGAGGTGAGGATTGCGCAACTATTCGCCGAGAATTGTTGGAGTCGGTTTGGGCATTCTTTCAGTTCATGCAACGTGGCGAATTATCGACAACATGCGGACAACAGTGAGCTGAAATGGTGTGGTGATTGCCCGAAATGCGCGAATACTTACCTGATGTTTGCGCCATTTGTGGAAGCGGATGAGATGAAGTCGATATTTGAGGGGCAGGATTTGTTGGAGAAGGAAAGTCTTGAATACTCATTTAAAGGTCTGCTGGGTGTGGATGAGGTGATGAAGCCTTTTGAGTGTGTTGGTAGTGTCGAAGAACTGCGCTGGGCCTACAATAATAAGAAGGGTGGATACGGCGAGTTGCCGTTTGAGGTGCCTAATTCAGAATTTGATATCAGTCTGGAGAATGATGCTCAAAAAGAGATAACGGATTTGGTAAAATAAGATTAAGGAGAGATATGTTTGATACAAATGGTATAAAGAATAAAATGGGGGAGATAGAAGAGCGGTTTAAATCGGAGATGAATAAGGTACGCACCGGGCGGGCACACCCAGATATGTTGGGTGGTGTGCGAGTGGAAGCCTACGGGCAATACATGCCGCTAAATCAGGTGGCGAATGTGACAGCGGCTGAGGCGACGATGTTATTAGTAACGCCTTTTGATCCGAGCAATATTGCGGCGATTTCGAATGGTATTCGTGCGGATCAGTCGATGGGGCTAAACCCAAGTGATGATGGCAGAGTAATTCGCGTGCCAATTCCTTCTTTGACTGAAGAACGTCGTCGAGAGATTGTGAAAAATGCGGCCGTGAAGGTGGAGGAGGCGAAGGTGTCTCTGCGTGGCGCGCGTGAAGATGCTCGCAAGACCGTGAAGAATCAGGAGTTCTCAGAGGACGTGAAGAAACGTATCGAGAAGGAAATTGACGATATTACGCGCGACTACACGGACAAGATTGAAAAGCTGTTTGCTGAGAAGCAAGCAGAAATCATGAAAATCTAGTTTGTGATATAATACGCTTATGGATAATGGAAGTATTGATACAGGAGGGGTGCCAGCTGGTTTGCCTCCGATGCCGTCGTCTAGTATCGGCGGCGTGCCAGTAGTAGGTGGCGGTGGCAGGCCTCCGTATGGTCCGGCGGGAGTGGTGTCGGCTGAAGCGGCGCAAAAAACAGAGAGTGTATTAAAATTTGCGGCGATAGGAATTGGGGTATTGTTGCTGATTGCAATAGTACTGTTTTTCTGGGCATTTAGCCAATGGCAGAGTGCACGAGCCGATGTGGAAGGGGAAATTGCGGTGGCGGTGAATGCAGCGGTCGAAGCTGAGCGACAAGCCGGGGATGAGCGCTGTGCCGAGCAGATGAAAACACCGTTTATGACTTTGCAGTCTCCGGTCGAGTATGGCCCGTTGATTATTCAGTATCCGAGGAATTGGTCGGTATTTGTTGAGTCGAACACAATTGGCAGGAACTACGTGGCATATTTGAATTATCCGCATGTGATGCCACTGGGCAACGACACCCGACATGCCCTGAGGGTTATCCAGTACGACAATATTAGGGAATACGACACAATTATTCAGCGTTACAACAGATTGGTGGACAGGAGAGAATTGAGCGTGCAGTCATTCTCAGTCGAGAGTACCAGTGGTGGTGTGCATACCGGGTTGCGCTACGATGGGCAGTTCGACAAGAATATCCGCGGTGCAGCAGTGATATTCAAGATTCGAGATAAGACAGTTTGGTTGCGCACTGACAGCGAAGAATATCTAGAAGACTTCAATCGTATAGTTGAAACTGTGACTTTCCGCGAAGACGCTCTCTAGATTTGGTATAATGGTGGTATGAACAGGAGGTCGGAGTCTGAAATAGACGTGGGGCTATTTGCGGTGGCGCGAGAAATTGCGGGGCCAGTGGCTTTGATGAGGCAAATAGCTTTGTCGATGGAGGGCTTGGACGCCGAGGAGAGGGAGGATGTCTCTAAGCAGTTAGTTTCGGTGAGTGAGCGGGTGTTGGACCAGATTGACGACTTGATGCGGGTTTCGTGTCTGGCGGACGGACTGTTTGAAATGGAACCAGTGGCCGTGCGCGGGGTTTGCCGTGATGTGACAGATGAAATTGCGCGGGTGATGGGTGTGAAGCTGAAGGTGAGTTATCGAAACCAGCAGAAGCTTGTGGTGGCGAACAGGGAGCTTCTGACGGCTTTGATGAAGCAACTGTGTTATCTGGGTTTGCGCAATACCGAAACGGGCACGGAGGCGCGGTTGTCGGTGAATGACACAAAGGGCCGAGTGAGGATGGCGGTGAGAGACTATGGTCCGAGTTTGCCGAGGACGGTAGTGCGAAATATTCGGGCAGGTACGATGAGCAGGTTGGCGCCGAATGAGATGCGAGTGGGTGGGGTTGGCTTGGTGGTGGCAAGTAAATTTGTGGAATATATGCAGGGGGAATTGGGGGTGGTTGCGCATAGGGACGGCGTGAGTTTGTGGGTGGATTTGCCAGTTAGCAAGCAGGCAGTATTGTGTTGATATATGTAGTTGATGGAAGCCTGGAGTGGGGAAAAACCATTGAGCGGGTGCTCAAGGCTGAGGGGCATAGGACTAAAGTATTCACAGATGGTCTCGATGCGATCGAGGTTATGGGGGAGAAACGGCCAGACGGCGTGGTGTGCGCGGTGGAATTAGTTGGGCCGAATGCGTTTAGCCTGATAAACGAAATGCGTAGTGACGCTGGCATGGTGGATATCCCCGTTGTGCTATTGACCGATGTGCCGATGGGCGAGGTTGAGGCCTATGGAATACAGGCGGTGCTGAATAAGCACGAGATGAAGCCGGAGATGATTGTCCATGAGGTGAAGAAATGGACATAAAGACATCTTTTGTAGTGCTTAGAAGGACGGATTACGGGGAAGCGGATCGGGTGTTGGAGATTCTGACACCTGAAGGTAAGCAATCGGTGATAGCTAAGGGGGTGCGCCGAGAAAAGTCTAGGATTGCTGGGGGCGTAGAGCTATTTTCGATAAGTGACGGGGTAATACATCGACGGCGTGAGGGCAATGGCATGGGCGTGCTAGCGAGCGTGAGGCTGTCTAAGTTCTACGGCGAGAAGATTGTGAGAGATTTCGATAGGTTGGAATTCGGGTATGAGGTGTTGAAGGACGTGAGCCGGCGAGCTGAGGGAGTAGAGTCGGGAGAGTATTATGAGATCGTGACACAAGTATTGGATGGTTTGACTAAATATGCGCTGGATATCGTGCGAGCATGGTACAGATTGAATATCTTGAGAGTAGCGGGCGAGGGGGTGAACCTGTGGCGGGACACGAACGGTGATAAACTTTCGCCAAACAGCGAATACGAGTGGGACGTTGGGTCCTTGGCATTGGCGCCAAATGAACACGGTAGCATCGGTGCGGATGAGATTAAGATGATGCGATTGATGGTTAGCTCAAGACTGTCCGTAGCTGCGCGGGTGGTAGGAATCGAGGCTGTCTGGCCGGTGGTGGAGCGGTTAACTCGAGTAATCGACTGATATGCTAGAATATGCTTATGAATGAAATGACAATTGTTTTACTGGTGGCGCCGCTCGCGTTAATCCAGTTCGTTTTGATGATTATTAATATTATCAACTGGAGCAACAAAAAGAAAACCAAGACGTTGACAAAAATGTGGTGGATAGTGATTATCGTTCTTGGAAATCTGATTGGGAACGTAATTTACATGTTGGTCGAAGGAGGTCGCGATGATAGCAATCAAGATTGATGGTCTGACTAAGAGTTATGGCGGCGTGAAGGCTGTTGACGACCTATCGATGGAAGTTGAGGAAAACACGATTTGCGGGTTTTTGGGTCCAAACGGGGCAGGTAAGACGACGACCTTCAGGCTGATGGCTAATCTGATTGGGCGAGATGCTGGTGAAATTGAGATTTTGGGCGAAAAGGTAGAGGGGAACAAGCAAAGCCGGAACCTGCGTTTCTTGCAGGATGTGCCGGAACTGTATGGGTATATGACGGCGTACGAGTATCTGCAGTTTATCTGTGAGTTGAACCATCTGGGCGGAATTGATGGGCGGGTTAAGGAGACTCTGTCTTTGGTCGGGCTGAGCGATGCGAAGAATAAGAGAATCGGCGGGTTCTCGCGCGGGATGAAGCAGAGGATGGGGATTGCAGCGAGTGTGATACCGAAGCCGAAAGTTTTGTTGCTGGATGAGCCGATTTCAGCGCTGGACCCGATTGGGCGCAAGGAAATTTTCGATTTGATGGCCAAGTTGCGGGGTAAGATGACGATTATGTTTTCGACGCATATCATAGACGACATAGAGCGGGTAAGCGACAAGGTAGTGATTATCAATAAGGGCAAGAAGGTGGCGGACGGTACGGTGGCGGAGCTGGAGGGTTATTATTTGACGAATATGGTCGAGTTGAAGTTCGCTAATACGAAAGAAAAGTCGCGATTCATGAAGACATTTGGACCGGATGACGTGAAGGACGAGAAGGATTCTGATACGGTGAGGTTTAAAATGGTGGATTTGGAGACTGAGCAGAAGATATTTCGGCTGCTGGCGAGCGAGAAGATACAGATTCTAGGATTTAATGTGGTGATGCCGACGCTTGAGGAGATATTTATCGAGGAGGTAGCAAAATGAGCCAGTTTTCGATATTGCTGAGGAAAGATTTGATGGAGTTGGTGCGCACGAAGCGGTTGCTGATAATTGCGATTATCTTTGTGGTGTTTGCGTTGTCGAGTCCGTTGATTGCCAAGTTGACTCCTGAACTGTTGAAGATGCTGGAGGATACCATCCAAATTATTGCGCCAGAAGCGACGATCGTCGATAGCTACGCGCAGTTTGCGAAGAATGTATCACAGATTTGTCTGTATGGATTGATTGCGGTGTTTGGGGGGCTGATTGTGGCGGAGCGCAGATCGGGGATGTATAATAACCTGTTAAACAATGGGGTGAAGAAGGCGAACTTTGTGTTGTCGAAGGTGACGGCGCAGCTGCTGATGATGACTGGTGTGTATGTGGTGTCGTGTCTGCTGTTCTGTGTATACAACCAGGTTTTATTTGGTGAATTCTGGCCGTATGATTCGCTGTTGTCATTCACGGCTCTCTTTGTGTTCTTGGTTTTTATGGTTTGTCTAATCAACCTGTTTAGCGTGGTGTCGAAGAGCGTGATGATGGCAATTATCTTTGGTTTCTTGGCGACGATTGTGATCGCGTTGCCTGACCTGTTCACGTGGGGGAAGTATCTACCTAACCACTTGGTGAGTGTATCGATATTGGCGTTCGGTGATTCGGTGGCGATTGACTATGCTTGGAAGACGATTGTAATCGCGCTAGGTTTGTCAGCGGTGGTGACTTCTGCGTCAGTGATGCTTTGCAAGAGCAAAGATAAGTAATTTGTGCTAAAATATCCCTATGGAAAAAAAGATGGATGCTATCATCGCTTTTGCCAAGCGCAGGGGTTTTGTATATCAAAGCAGTGAGATTTACGGTGGTGAAGCTGGTTTGTATGACTTTGGTCCGTATGGTGTAGAGCTTTACAATAATATCAAGAAATCTTGGTGGCGAGAGAATGTGCAGTTGCGCGAGAATTATGTAGGTTTAGACTCAGCGATGTTCAAGGATCCTAAGGTTTGGGTGGCGAGTGGCCACGTGGGTGGGTTTGCGGATCCGCTGTCTGAGTGTCGGAAGTGCAATGCGCGCGTGAGAGTGGATAAAGAGCTAGGCACGATTGGTATTGAGGCTGATGAGAAGATGACCGAGACTGAGCTAAACACTCTATGGAAGGCAAACAATAAACAGATTAAGTGTCCGGTGTGCGGTTCAACCGATTGGACTGACGCGAGAATGTTTAATATGCTGGTGAAGTCGAATCTTGGGGATTTGTCTGACAAAGGCGAAACCCCGGTATACTTGCCGGGTGAAGCGTGCCAGGGAATCTACTTAAATTACAAGAATATTGTGGATACGACGCGCATGAAGGTGCCGTTTGGAGTGTCACAGATAGGAAAGGCCTTCCGCAATGAGATTAGCCCGAGGAATTTCTTGTTCCGTTGTCGCGAATTCGAACAGGCAGATACGCAGTACTTCGTAAAACCGCATGAGAATGAAGAGGCGTATGAGCGCATCAAAAAAGAGCGCTGGGATTGGTGGCTTAGTTTGGGCATCCCAGAGGATAAGCTACGATATAAACAGCATGAGCATTTGGTGTTCTATGCAAACGATGCCTGGGATATTGAGTATGATTTCCCTAGTTATGGGTTTGACGAGGTTGAAGGAGTGCACGACCGCACCGATTATGACCTGACGCAGCACATGAAGTATAGTGGCACTGACCTTACTTATACTGACCCGACGACGCACGAGAAGTATATTCCGTGGATTTTGGAGACTTCGATGGGGATGGGAAGGACGTTCCTGGCAGTACTATCCGAGGCTTACATGGAAGAGAAATTGGAGAATGGCGAGACGCGGGTAGTGCTGAAATTGACCGAAGAGTTGGCGCCAGTGAAGTACGCGGTGTTTCCTCTACTCAAGAATAAGCCCGAATTAATAGAGGTGGCGAGAGAGCTGTATAAAAAACTTATACAGAAATGCCAGGTAGAATGGGATGACAATGGGAATATCGGAAAGCGCTATCGTAGGCAGGATGAAATCGGTACACCGAAGTGTATTGTTGTAGATTTTACAACACTTGAGGATGGAACTGTAACCGTACGCGATCGTGATACGATGGAACAGACACGTGTGAAGATGGAGGACTTGTAAAAATGACAAAAAGTGTTGTGAATAATACAACAGATACAACGGATGTGATTCCGCAGCATCTGGGTTTTATTGTTGATGGGAACCGTCGTTGGGCTAAGGAGCGTGGTATGCCGACCGTGGAGGGCCATCGACAAGGATTCGAAGTGGTGAAGAAGGTGCTGAAATGGTGTATCAAGCGTGGTGTGACTTACGTGAGCTTCTATCTGTTTTCGACTGAGAACTGGAATCGTACTGAGGAGGAAGTCGGCTACTTGATGGGGATGGTGAAGTTGAAGATGAAGAGTTTGGCGGCGGAGCTGAAGAAAAATGGCATCAGACTGACGGTCCTGGGATCGCGCGAGAAGCTAGACGCAGAGATTGTGAGCTTCATTGACGAAGCGGAAGAGCTGACGAAAGACGGCAAGAACGGTACGGTTTGTGTGTGTTTTAACTATGGTGGCAAGCAAGAAATCATTGATGCGGTGAAGAAGATTGATGGCGAGGTTACTGAAGAGGCAATTGATGCGAATCTTTACCACCCAGAAGTGCCGCCAGTTGATATGGTAGTGAGGACTTCTGGCGAAGAGCGAATCAGTGGTTTTATGCTGTGGCGGGCTGCGTACGCGGAGATGATGTTCATGGAACGCTATTGGCCAGATATGGACGAGGCGGGTATCAAGGAGGTATTTGCAGAGTACAATAGTCGTAACAGGAGATTCGGTAAATGAGTCTCTGGCTCGGAATCCTGATTGGTTTTGTGATTCTGATGCTGATCGTGACTGTGCATGAGCTGGGCCATTTTTGGGCGGCGCGCAAGAGTAAAATTGATGTGGATGAATTTGGGATTGGGATGCCTCCGCGGGCGTGGGCTAAGGCATTGAAGAGCGGGGTAGTGCTTTCGTTGAACTGGCTGCCGATCGGTGGCTTTTGCAAAATGAAGGGGGAGACTGACGAAGATAAGCGAAAGGGGAGTTTCGGTCGAGCGAGCTATGGCGGGAAGACCTTTACATTGTTTGGTGGTATTTTGGCAAACCTGACGTTGGGAGTGGTGATTTTGACGGTGTTGGCGTGGGTCGGGCTGCCGGTGATGCTACCGAACCAGTTCCATATGGGCGGTGGAGAAATTGTTAGTGACAATCGGATAAAAGTGACAGAAGTGCAAGAGGGGTCGCCTGCGGAAGAAGTTGGGATTGGGGTTGGTGACTATATCATGTGGCTGGGCAGCCCGGAGAATGTGATAAATCCGTGGGAGACAAATATGCCAGAGTGGACAAAGGAACACGCTGGTCAGACTGTAGAACTCGGGGTGCTATGCGCAGAGTGCGAAGAGGGGGATGTACAGACGGTAATGGTGACATTAAATCCAGAAGGAACCGAGAGCGGATTTTATTTAGGCACAGTGTCTCAGGTGACTGGGTCGGTTGCGCCTATGTATTACGCACGGTGGTGGCAAGCGCCGATTGTTGGCGCAGTAACGACTGGGCAGTTGACCTACGAGACGGTGAAGGGTGTCGGCGAATTGCTGTACAATCTGGTGTCGGGAGTGTTTAGACAGATTAATCTGGATGAGGGTGTTCGACATGATGGTCAGGAGGCTCTGGGAAAGGCAGGCGATGCAGTGACTGGCCCGGTGGGGATTATCGGGGTGTTCTTCCCGGCTTTCGCGAGTGCGGGAATTAGGGAACTATCGTTCCTAACGGCACTGATTTCGATCTCACTGGCAGTGATGAATATCTTGCCGATTCCGGCGCTGGATGGTGGTAGGTGGACACTGATTACTGTCTATAAACTGCGACGCAAGAAGCTGACGGCGAGGATTGAGGAGCGTGCGGTGGGGGTGAGCTTCATGATTTTGATGGGGCTGTTTGTGTTGATAACAGTGTTGGACGTAATGAGGTTTTTTAGGTAAGAAAGGGTGGCGATGAGCGAGAATAAAAAAGCACAAGAAATCGTAGATCTGGTTGAGTCTAAGGAATACAAGTCTAGAAAGCCGCGAAAACAGAAATGGAGCTGGAGCCGGATTGGCGAGAAGATGCTATTTGCTCTAGCGGTGGCGCTATGGGTGTTCGTGATGTTCAACGTGAGCCAGTATGCAGTGGGATATGGTGCGGGATTTGTAATGAAAATGTTGGGCGAGGAGACGGTGACGCCGATGTTGTCAATGATTTTGATGGCAGTGGCATATACGGTGGCGGCAGCGGTGATTATCGGCGTGCCGGCTATGGTGGGGAGCCAGCTGAGAAAGAAGAGATGGCAAAAAGACCTGGCAGTGTCATCTGAGTTGCTGGGGATTAAGGGCCTACCGACATGGATTGATATTGGTCTTGGTGTAGTGGGCTTGATCGTAGCGTTGGTAGGCGGTGGGATTCTGCTGCAGTTGATGGAAGTGTTCCCTTGGTTTGATGCGGCTGAGACTCAAGAAACCGGGTTTGCGCAGGGGATTATGGGGATTGATAGGATTTGGGCGTTTATAGCTCTGGCGATTATTGCGCCGATAGCGGAGGAGCTGATTTTCCGAGGATGGATGTATGGAAAATTGCGCGAGAAGATGAAGACTTGGTACGGAGTGTTGTTTGCAATGTTATTGGTATCAGCGTTATTCGGGTTTTTGCATGGGCAATGGAATGTGGCGATTACGGTGGGCTTCATGAGTCTGATTATGTGCGCACTGCGTGAGGTAACGGGTACGATTTGGGCGCCGATTATCGTTCATATGCTGAAGAACGGTATCGCTGCATTCATGCTTTTTGTGTATATGGTGTAATTTTTACACTTAGAGTGTTGTGTTTTTTATTTGGACGATGTAGAATATAGGAAATAGAGGTGAAAATGTTAGATGTTTTTATCACATCGAGGGTGAGACGGAAGATACTGGTGGTGTTCGCCAAGTATCCAGACTTCCGGACGCATGTGAGGGGGCTGTCGAAGCTGATTAAGGAAGACCCCGGCAATATCCAGAGGGAGCTGAAGAAGCTTGAGAAGGGTAACTTCTTGATTGTGACGAAGAAGAACGGTACTAATATCTACCAGACAAATAAAAACTACCCGATACTCAAGGAATTGCAGAGCATGGTGATTAAGTCACAACAACTTAGTAGTAGTGGGAAGAGCAAGGTTATAGGTTAGATCCGTGAGTTCACGGTTGTTCGAGGTTTTGCTCGAAAGACGTGGAATCACGGCTGATTTTTTGTCGCCGAAATATGATGAGACATGGCTTGGCGATGAGAGCCTGTTACCGGATATCGAAAAAGCGGTGGATAGGCTAGTTGAGGCGCGTAAGAAGGGCGAGAAGGTATTGGTGTTTGGTGATTATGACGCAGATGGTATAACGGCCTCTACGGTGATGGTAGAGGGGTTAGAGGCGATGGGGATTACGGTGGCGGGGGTGATGCTGCCAAATCGGTTTGAGGATGGATACGGAATGAATCCCGGGGTGATAGTGCGAGCGGTGGAATGTGAGGCGACCTTGGTGGTGACAGTGGATACAGGAAGTGGTGGGGAGGAGGTGATAGCTGGATTGCTTGAGCAGGGTGTGGAGACAATTGTGACCGACCACCATGAATGTCCGAAGAGGCCGAAGTCGGCGGTGGCGGTGGTGAATCCGAAGCGTAAGATTTCTAAATATATTAATCGTGATTTGGCTGGGGTAGGGGTGGCGTTCAAGGTAATTTGCGCTTTAGACAAGCGATTGTCGAAGAGAGAGAGTAGAATCGAAGGCTGGGAGAAATGGCTATTGGATTTGGTGGCGATTGGTACAGTGTGTGACTCTGTGCCGCTGACAGGTGAGAATCGCGCCCTGGTGTATTGGGGGATGCGAGTGTTGGAGAAGACGAAGAGAGTGGGGCTTCAGGAATTAATTCGTGAATCTGGCATGAAAAGAGTTGATGCTGTGAGTGTGGGGTTCTTGCTGGGTCCTAGACTGAATGCAGCAGGGCGGATGGATAGTCCTTATAGGGCGTATGAGCTACTACGAGAGGAGAGCAAAGCGAAAGCTGCGGAGTTGACGACGGAGTTATGTGAGCTGAATGCAGGGAGGCGCGACTTGCAAGACAAGGCGTTTGAGTCGGCGTGCCGCAAGGTGGGCAAGGATGATATGCGCGTGCTGTGCGTGAAGGGGATGTGGCACCAGGGGGTGATTGGGATTGTGGCGGGCAAGATGGTGGAGAAGTTCCGTAAACCTTGTATCGTGTTTACTAAGCAAAAAGATTTGTTGGTGGGGAGTGCGCGGAGCTTTGGGGATTTTGATTTGGCGGCGGCGCTTGGGCATTGCGAAGACTATACGGTCGGTGGTGGCGGACATAAATATGCTGCGGGAGTGAAGATTGAGCCAGATAGGTTCGATGAATTCGGTGTAGCGATTAACTCATATTATGGTAGCTTGGGTTTGGAAAACCAGGAAAAGTATCTTTGCCCGGCTGCGGAGGTAGTGGTGACAGATCTGGGCGAGCTGACTGCGGAATTTGCGCACGAGCTGGAGAAGCTAGAGCCGTTTGGCGAGGGTAATGCCGAGCCAGTGATAGAGTTACAGAATGTGACGGTGACGGATATGAATATGATGGGGCGGGGAGAAAAGCACCTCGCGATGACAGTGGCTAACGCGGGAGGAGTGATGAGGTTAGTAGCTTTCTCGGCTCCGGATGAATGGAAGAAAATTGAGTTAGGTACGGTGGTGAACGTGATGGTGCGCATCAGATTGAATGAATGGCGGGGAATCGAGCGTGTAGAGGGTGAAATAGTTGAAATAACCGACAGCATCTGATATAATAGTTGATATATGGCAGTAAAAGTAACTAGAAAAGACCAGCACGAGGCGAATGACAACATCATCCGTCGTTTCAACCGCAAGGTTCTCCAAAGCGGTGTGCTCGCGACAGCGAAGGCAGGTATGCGTTTTTCTAAGCCGATTTCGAAGCGAGAGCGCCGAAATAAGGCGATTATTCGAGATCAAAAACGCGCCGAAAAAGCCGAGCGCATCCGAATGGGCTTGAAATAACAAAGAACTCCGCGAAATCAAGCGGAGTTTTTTGATGTTTATGGTTTGGCGTCCTCATGTGGTACGATTAGAGGGAAAGAGAGAGGTGATATGAGTATAAAAGCACAAATTGATGCCGATTTGAAATCTGCAATGTTGGCGCACGATGAGGCGACGACGATTGCTCTGCGCGGCTTGAAAGCTGCAGTATTAAATGAAGAGGTGGCGAAGGGATTGCGTGAATCTGGGCTGCCGGACGAGGAAATTGAGAAGGTAATTGCGCGCGAGATTAAGAAGCGACGCGAAAGCGCGGAGATATATCAACAGAATGGTCGTCCGGAGTTGGCGGAAGGGGAACTACTCGAGATTAATAGGATAGGCAAGTACTTGCCGGAGCAGCTGAGCGAGGAGGAGATTGTCGAAATCGTCGATAATGTGGTAGGAAGTATGCCGGCGGGGCAGGTGTCAAATATTGGGGCAGTGATGGGACGAGTGAAAGGCGAGATTGGCAGCAGGGCCGATATGGGCGTGGTGTCGAAGATTGTGAGAGAGAGGATGCAATCATGATTATTGTGTTTGGTCCGGCTGGGAGTGGAAAGAGTACACAGGGGCAGCTGTTGGCAGAGAAGTATAATTGGAAATGGCTGAGCATCGGGCAATTGCTGCGTGATATGGGCGACGAGAAACTGAAGGCGAAGATGAAGACCGGTGAACTAATTGAAGATCAATTTGTGGTCGGAGTGATGAGCCAGGCGATTCAAGCTTTGAACGGTGGAACGGCTATTCTTGACGGTTATCCGCGCAATAAATGGCAGGCGCAGTGGTTGGTGGATCACCAGCGGCTAGACAAGGTGCAGGCGATTCTAATATTTGACGGCGACCGAGATGACTTGATGGAACGGCTGAAGTTGCGTGGGCGCGAGGATGATAATGACGAAGCTATTAAGGGGCGATTTGAGTTGTATGACAGGGAATTTGGCGAGATTATGCCGATTTTGGAGACGGCGGGCATTCCAGTAGTGAAGATTAATAGTGTAGGCACAATAGAAGAAGTGCATGCAAGCGTGGTGGAGAAACTGCGCGAGCAGGGTATCGTAGTAGTCTAGTCTCTCTTAGCACGGTCTGGATGGGGAGCGTTGTTGCGGGCGTGGTTGATGAAATCTTTGTACCAGTAGTAAGACTTGCGGGGTTTGCGTTCGAGGTTGTTTTCTCGGTCGATTTCGATGAGCCCGAAGCGCGGCCAAAAACCCTTGTCCCATTCGAAATTATCGAACGCTGACCAGTGGAGGTAACCAAATACCGGCACGCCGCGGTCGAGGGCACGGCGGAGGGCGGAGGTAGTTTCTCGGAGCCACCAGGTGCGGTTTTTGTCTAAGGCGTCTGCGAGACCGTTCTCGGTGATGAGGATAGGGAGGTGGTATTTGCCCCATAGTCGGTAAAGTGAGAATTCGATATCGGCTGGATTCATATCCCAATTAAGGTCGCTGGCGCGACGAGGAGGGTCGGCAGGCGCGAAGGTGTCGTAACTATCTGATTGATACCAGTTGATGGCGATGAAGTCCATGTGATTGCGAGTGCGCATGAAGAAATAGTCATCGCGGGCGTAATTATGAATACGGAGGGAAAGATTGCCCATCTTGCCGGGATTGAGGTTGTGGACGTGCGAAGAGTTCTTGGCGAAAGAGACACGCATGGTGGGCTTGATGCGTTTAATTTCTTTGTAAGCACGATTGTGGGCCGAAACTAGATTATTGACGACGCGAAATGCGGTGATGGGTTTGCGCTTATTGGGCGGCCAGTTGCCTGTAATAAAGCTTTCCAGGGCATAGACCATAGGTTCGTTGATGGTGAGGACGATATCTATTTCGGGTCCGAGCGCTTTGATGACGTGGCGAACATAGCGGATGTAATATTCGATATTTGAGTGTTTAGTGAAGCCGCCCATTTTGTCGAACCAGACCGGATAGGCAAAATGCCAGAGATTGACGACTGGAGTAATACCCATCTTGCGGAGGTCGCGGATGTATTTGCGGTACCATTCGATGGCGGATCTGTTGTAACGGCCTTTAGTGGGCTCGATGCGGGTCCAGGAGAGGCTGAAGCGGAAGGAGTTGATGCCGAGCTCTTTGAGGAGCTTGAAATCGGATTTGTAGCGAGTTTGGTGGTCGATGGCATGTCCGCAAACGTAGTTGATGGGGTCCTCGCCTTGCGCACGCAATTCCTCCATAAGAGGGGCTTCAGCAAATCTGGTGGAATACTCGCGAGCGAGGCGAGTAGCATTGGTAAGTTCCCACTCTGACCATTGGGTGATAGAGCCTCCCTCGACCTGGTACGAGGCGATTGCAGCGCCCCATAGAAAATTTGATGGGAAAGACTTCATGATTATATTGTACAATAGAATTATGGATCGTGGAGGCAATCGGTATCCGAATCGTGCTGATAGGCGAGCGGAGCTGGAGAAGAAAAAGAGGCTAAGGGGCTTATTGATTGGGCTGGGCGCAGGGGCTTTATTGTTCTGGGCGGTAAATGCTGGACCGATGAGCACGCAGGGTTCGGCAAATAACGAGACAATGACTGGCGGCGGCGGTACGACGTACAGTGAGAGTTATACTGAAGATCACGAACAAAAAGAGACGGAAGAGCAACGAGCGGAACGAATTCGAGCGGAGATTGGGAATTTGAGTGAAAATGAGCTGGCATTTATGAACGAGAAGAGCGGATATCTGGACTCGCTAAGCGAAAACCAGGAAAAGACCTACAATGAATTAGTTGGAGGACTGTCAGGCAGCAGTCGCGAGTGGATGACGGATGAGCATACGGCGGCTATGATAGGAAATGCAATACAGGAGTCGTCGTTGGATCCTACGAATGGCAAGAACGGTGTGGCGTATGGGTTGTGGCAAAAAGAAGGCTGGAGGAGAGAAAACCTAGAAAAACGATCGGACTATCAGACTGTGCAAGGACAGATAAACTTTATGTTTGACGAGTTTGATCAAAAGGAGAAGAACAGCGAAGGGCTGTCGATTGGATGGAAGCCGTTGGCGGTGATGAAAGAATCGAAGAGTGTGAAGGATATTACTCTGGGGTTTAGTGATTGGTACGAAAGGCCTGGAAACCCGAAGAATGACTGGAGAGTTGGGTATGCGACCTTGGTGTATGCGAATATGAATGACCTGTCAGTAGATTATGTAAATAGTTTATACAACTACGTCCCGCCAGCTCCTGACGCGCCGCAACAATAGGCTGACGTGGTATAATAATCTGAGGTGGCCTGGTAGCTCAATGGATAGAGCAGCTCCGTCCTAAGGAGAAGGTTGTGCGTTCGACTCGCTCCCAGGCTACCACGCTAGGAGCAGAGGAAAAACGAGTTTACTCGTTTTTTTGATGCGACGACGCGTGGAAAGCCGCAGGCTTACCATACTCTGATATAATAAGCGTATGGTCGACTTCGACGGACAGCGTGAAGGGGAGAAAGTCTTATTAGTGTTCAGGCGTCATATGTCAGTGGCGCGGCGAGGATTCTTTATTTTGGTAATATGTTTGGCTATCGGGCTGGTGCCGTTTTTCATTTGGCCGAATGACGCGAGCATGATATGGGTATTTCTAGCGTTCTTGGTGGTGGGCGGTTTGTGTTATGGATACTCTTGGATGCTGTGGTACTTCTCGGTTTATGTGTTAACGAATGAACGATTGAGAGTGATTATGCAGAGGGGGTTGTTTAAGAAACAGGTACTTGATGTGGGGTTGGAGCGGATTGAAAGTATCGAGATGGTGGTTCCGGGAATGATGGGAGGAATCTTTGGTTATGGGACGATTATGATACATATGACCTCTGGTGATTTGGTGATAAGCAAGGTGAAGAAGCCTCAGAAGGTGTATAATAAGTTGCAAGACGCTTTCGAAAGGAATAGGAAAGGAAAATAATGGGAATAGTACCGACCGCGCTGAAAAAGCGCAAGCTGAAGAAAAAGACTCTGACGGCCGATACCATCGAAGAGCATCGTGAAGTGATTTTGGCGCAAGGCAAAAAGTACAAGGTGCCGATGAACGAGATGCAGAAAAGAGTGGTGGTGTTTGCCGGGATTTTGGCGGGGGCGGTGATTCTGATTTCGGCACTGATTGGATGGCTCGGTCTATACGTTCTTCAGAGCACTGGGGATATCGCGTTTCGCGTGACGAGAGTATTGCCGTTGCCGGTGGCTTCGGTGGAGGGGCAGAGCGTGCGATACGGGGATTATCTATTGGTGTATCGCAGTAGTATTGCGCCGATTGAGCGTCAGAATGGTAAGTTGGAGAATCAAGAGGGTGGCGAGTGGCTGATCCAGCACTACAAGCGTGCTGCTATGGACACTGTGTTGAAAAATGGGTTCGCAAAGAGGTTATCGAAGGAATATGACGTTTCGGTAAGCGCGGAGATGCTTGAGCAGACGATTCGCGAGTATCGCGTGATTGGCGAGAGCGAATGGAGTGAGGCGAGTTTCTTGCGTGCTATCAGAGAGAACTTTGGATTGAGCCGCAGGGAATATGAGGATTTAGTTAGGTTGTCGTTGTTGATTAGGGAGGTCACAGTGCGGGTGGATGCGGATGCTCTAGATACGATTATTGAGGTAGAGGGGCTGATTGGTTCGAAGAAGAGCTTCGAAGATATCGCGAAAGGTATAGAGAGCGTTGAAATTGGCGGCAGTGATGGAATGGTGGACGCGATGACGCTGGATGGTGGAAGAGCGAAGATGGCGTTGACGCTGGAGGTTGGGCAGGTAAGCCAGAAGTTCGTATCTCGAAACGGCGATGGGTATTACGTAGTGAGGACGGTAAAGAAGAGTGAGGGGAAGGTGGAGTATCAATCATTGTTTGTGAGGTTCACGGAATTCGAACGAAGGTTCAACGAGATGCGTGACAATGGCGGGATTCGCGAGTTCATTCGCCTCTCTACCGCTGGTGAATAGTGTATAATAGAAAAGTCGCGGGTATCGTATAGCGGCTATTATGGTTGCTTCCCAAGCAACAGATCGGGGTCCGACTCCCCGTACCCGCACCATTTTTATGTCTACCAGGGATATTCCGGGGTAATTCCTTTTTTCTCAAGTGCCCAGTGGAATAGTTGGTTACTCTTGGGTGACATACTCATGTATATGATATCTGGGCAGATTCTACCTCTAGAATCTAGGCAAGCATCCCAAGCTTTGCTAAAGTCTGGTATCTTGATAAGGTCGTTGAAGAAATCTTTCATACCTAGCTGGTTATGGACGTCAAAAATGTATTCAGCGTTGGCGGTACTTAGGGTATTGCTATGCTTTTTGACTAGCTCTTGTATTTCCTGTTTATGTAAACTGAATAAGAGGGCCCCGAACGCGTCGGAAAAAGTATTTCTTGTATACCGTACCTTACTGTCGCTGAAGTCGATTGTACACTCTGTTCTAGCAGGCATAGTCATCATTTTGTAACAGGTATATGTGAATTCGTGGGCGTTGTCTATGTGGGCGGTGATTGTGTTATTCCACCAGTCGTAGTTTGTATCAGTTACAGAGTAATAAGGTTCAATTCTGTCGAGTAATATTTCCCATTTTTGTGTGGTAATTGACCTGGACTGTAGCCAAAATAGTCGATCGGTGGCGAATAATATAATAAAAGGTGACAGGATCAATATAGAGACGACTACTAGGGCAGTGTTTATTTTTTTCGGTCGCATAATGTATGTATAGCATAGAATCGATGCAATATGCAAAGCTAGGCAAAAGGCTCTATCTATGCTATAATGGCAACACGGGTTCGTAGCTCAGTTGGTTAGAGCGCCTCCCTGTCACGGAGGAGGTCGCGAGTTCGAGTCTCGTCGGACCCGCCACATAAGACAAAAAATCGACGGTATGAAAGCCGTCTTTTTTGATGCCTCAGAGGCGGTCGTCGCCGTGCTTGACTAGGGCGGAATAGGTGAGGAATGCCATTGCGAGGAGACCAAACGGTCCGAGCGGATGCAGCTCATGGACTTCGGCGTTGGCTACGTTGAAGATGAGTGGCGATAAGAAACCGAGCACAACACCAATAATTACGAAGAGGACCAGTTTCTTGCCGAGCTTGGTTTCGGCACGTTTACGAGCTAAGACTAGAGAGGCTAAGGCGACGCCGACATATATGAGCAACACGAGCACGATTATGATGAAGCCGACGGGATTAGTTTTGAGGATGACCTCGCCGTCGTCTAGAACTCTGAGGTCCACAAAATAGAGTTGGAACGCCAGTATAGGCGATAAGGAAAGGACAGTGGCAGGGATGGCCATCAGGAAGGCGAGGAGGTAGAACACCTTAGCTTTGATTTCTATGAAGGACAGCCCAAGCAAGCAAACGAAGTAAAAAAGGATGACGCCGACTATCATAATTAGCTGGTTTAGTAGGACGATATTATCCTTGGTCACTAGATAGGATGCGAAAAGAAGAACAGCGGTCCAAGCGGTACCGCAAATCATTACGATGGCACCGATAACGGTTTTGCGCACTAATCCGCCGTTGATGAAACTGAGAATGGCAATAACAAACTGGGCAAGCGCCGTAACCCAGAGGATGACTTGAATCATGAAGTCCATTAATATGATATTAGCAGTGAATCAAAATAAGCACAACCGGTTCAGGGGTGGCGGGGTCTATAGACTGTCGTCACCGTGCTTGACGAAGGCAGAATAAGTAAAGAAAGCCATCGCGAGGAGACCGAACGGTCCAAGTACGTGTAATTCGTGGACTTCGGCATTGGCGACGTTGAAAATCATTGGCGAGAGGAAGCCGAGTATGACGCCGATGATGACATTACGGATAAGTTTCTTACCTAACTTGCTTTGAGCACGCTTTCTAGCGATCAAGAGTGCGGCGATAGCGGTGCCGACATACGCGATGATCAGTACAACGAACAACATTACTGCGGGCGGATTAATCTTTAGGTGTACGGAGCCATTGTCGAGCATCCAGAGCTCTAGGAAAAATAGGTCAAATGCAAAGAAAGCGGCCAAAGACATGCAGATTCCTGGGATGGTGAGCAGGGCGCCGAGGAGATAAAACAGTTTGGCTTTGAGGTCTAGGAAGGATAGACCGAGCAAAGCGACGAAATAGAAGAGGATAACAGCGATAACTACGACGAGTTGGTTGAGGAGGGCGAGGTTGTTGTCGTTTGCGATGTAGGTAGCAGACAACAATATAACGGTCCAAGCAGCACCACAAATCATAACTATGGCAGCGACGATGGTTTTACGGGCTAGACCGCCGTTGATAAAGCTAAGAACGGCAATAACAAACTGTGCGAGCGCAGTCACTAGGAGGATCATGTTAATTAGGAAGTCTAGCGAGTCCATTAACACTATTTTAACAGTAAGTAGGAATAAGCACAAACGTATTGCTATATGAGGGGGAGGAAGGTTTTGTGGTATAATACCCCTATGCCGTTGTAGCTCAGTTGGTAGAGCAGCTCATTCGTAACGAGCAGGTCGCTGGTTCAATCCCAGTCAACGGCTCCACAGGATTAGATTATGAAAAGATTATTTGAAATTATTCCAGCTATCTGGAAGGAGAGTAAAGGCACAATAGTGCTTATGTTCTTGAACTTGATGGTGGGGGCGAGTTTGGTTATTAGCTCACTGGCGAGTTTGCGCCCAAATGAGCTTGTGATTAAGATTGCCTATGGTGATTTGTCAGGGTATCAAGATGGAGCGTGGTATTATTTGGCGGGCTTTGGGGTGCTCGGTATATTGATTGCGGTAGTGCAGAACCTGATCGCCGTGAAAATCTATCGCGATAAAGGCAGAGGTGTGGCGGGCATTTTCTTGGTAGCTGGATTGCTGGTCGGTATTGCCGGCTGGTCGATGCTCGCCTGGGTGATAGGGGACACGATATGAGCGTACAGATAGAGATACCTCTCGGTAAACGTAAACCGTTATATCGATTCTTTGAGATGCTGCCGGGAATAATTAGTTACTCGGCGGTGATTTTATTGTTTGTATTGTCGGCAGTGAATGCGTTGTGGGGTGCGGCGTTTATGCTGTTGATTTTGATTTCAATGGTGGTGAAGGCTATTGGCATCGCGATTCGCACGGCTCAAGGGTATGGTGCGCTGATGCGGGCACAAAGAGTAGACTGGCATAAGCGTCTGGTGGATCTTGAGGACCCGTATAAGTCATACGAGAGAGTGAAAGACGAGAAGAGTACTGGGTATGGTTATAAACAACATATCGAGAATTTACGGGTGATGTCGGAGAGCGAGCGCGGGTATTTCCCAGTCCCTAGCCAAATATACAATGCGGTGATTATCGCGACTTACAACGAAAGCATTGATATCTTGGGTCCGACGGTTGAAGCAGTGAAGGACACTTCATATGATAACTCGCATATTATCTTGGTGATTGCATATGAAGAGCGGGGTGGCGAGGCGATTGAGAAGACGGTGCACCAGCTAAAGAAGAAGTACGACGGGGTGTTCGCCGATTTTATTTTGATTCAGCACCCGGCGGATTTGCCGAATGAAGTAGTGGGGAAGGGCCCGAACATTACCTACGCCGGTAAACGGTTGGCAGAAATCCTGCCAAAGCGTGGTCTTAAGTACAGCGACGTGATGATTACGACGCTAGATAGTGATAATCGTCCGAGCAAGCAGTATTTCGACTATGTGACGTATGAATATATTATTCATGAAGATCGCAAACACCTGAGTTATCAGCCGGTAACCTTGTTTACCAATAATATATGGGACGTGCCGGCGCCGATGCGAATTGTGGCGGTGGGCAACTCGTTTTGGAATGTGATTTCGTCGATGCGGCCGCATACTCTGCGCAACTTTGCTTCGCACTCGCAGCCGATGGATGCGTTGGTGGAGATGAATTTCTGGAGTACGAGGACGATTGTGGAGGATGGACACCAGTTCTGGAGGAGCTTATTCCACTTCCGTGGTGATTACGCGGTGATTCCGATTCGAGTACCGATTGGGCAGGACGCGGTGCTATCGTTCAGCTTATGGAAGACTTTGAAGGCGCAATTTGTGCAGCTTCGCCGCTGGGACTATGGGGCGAGCGACGTGGCATATGTGGGCTCTAAGCTGTTCTCAAAGCGAGATAAACGGGGAATGAGTTTCTGGCAGTTGCTGCCGTATTTTATTCGTTTGGTTGATGGACATGTAACATTGGCGGTGGTGGCGCCGATTATTGCGTTCGGCGGTTGGGTGCCTCTAATCATGGCTTGGGTGTTCGACCCGTATGGGACAGATATGTTGCCATATAACTTCCCAGAGGTGGTGTCGAGGATTCAGTTGGGCGCGACGATTGGTTTGTTTATTACGATTCTGTTGAGCCTGAAGCTGTTGCCGAAGAGGCCGAAGCAGTATACTTGGTGGAAGCATATGATGATGGTATTCCAGTGGATTCTGATGCCGGTGGTGGCGATTCTCTACACGAGCGCGGCGGCGTTTTATAGCCAGACGCGGCTGTTGTTTGGGCGCTACATGGAGAAGTTTGACGTTACTGACAAAGCAGTGAAGAAGTAAAGGGGAGGAGAGCCCTGCCTCATTGACTTTTTGCATTTGTTGTGCTATAATGTAGATGTAGTCGCATAGCGGCTAGGTATTTGCACTTCACAAAAAAGGAGGTAATTTGATGAGTGTGATTGAGAACCTTAAATCTTTCTTCAAGAATGCGTTTGCAGATTCGAATGAGTTTGTTTGGCCCAACGATGTATACGAGAGGACTTTCGTCGGCAAGAAGAGCGTTATCTTAGATGAGAACGCTGGTGGGACGATTCTAGAGCTGATTAGTTGGTCTGGCAGGGTTGGCGACGGCTGGGATTGGATTCATCCGATGTATGATGCGCGTGATTTTATCGCGGGTAGCAACGGCATTGTGATTCCATTTGCAGTGAGAGTTGGTTATATGCCGGGGTCGCTGAACGTGACCAGTGCGGTATATCCGACTAGCGCGAAGTATTTTGCGCAGAGACCGAGTAGATTTGGTCAGAGTAGACCGATTGAAAACACGAACTCGGTGAAATGCAAGACTAACGAGATCGTGTACGGCTCTGTAGTGTGCGAGAAGCACAAGAGGAATGAAGACAGCGGTAGAATGCTGATTCGCTTCGAATATGAGCTGGAATATGGCTATAAAGGCGCGACCAGAACAGAGGTCGTAGAATGTCTTGTGCGCATCAAGGACGAAGGCGGGACGTACAACTTAGTACTGGAGAAGAAACTGTAATAAAAAGCACCCCTAGAAGGGTGCTTTTTGCTATTGACAAGTTGTGCATAAGCGTTGTACACTACCTACAGTATTGTATGGGTGTTGCCTGGAAATAAACAAAGTCAACATAAAATAGACAGGGAAATAAAATGGCTATTGTGATCAGTCGTAAATGGCAGTCACGCAAGTTTGTTATCAGAGCTTCGGCTCTTTTGCTTGCTGCAATATTATCAATTATCGCTTGGAGAGTATTCGCGGCTCCAACGCTAGTAAACAGCATTACTCCGAATGTCGGCCCGAGTACGGGCGGCACGAACGTGCTGATTACGGGGTCGGGATTCACGGATTTCACCCCGAAGCTGCCGTTAGACTTTGACTACAGCGGCGGATGTACGCCGTGGACAATCCAGGAGACGAGCTCATATTTACTTGAGACGTGGGGCGCACAGGGCGGAAACGCCGGTGCATTTGCGGGTGGTCGAGGCGGGTACTCGAAGGGCGTAGCTTTCTTAACTGCGGGAACGGTTTTGCATATTTGTGTTGGTGGGCAGGGGTCTGAATCTCAGAGGACCCAGACTACTGCTTGGCCCGGTGGCTTTAACGGCGGTGGCGGTGCGGCGCGAAATAGTAACGGGAACGGCAAAGAGACGGCTTCCGGTGGCGGCGCGACTGATATTAGGATTGGGACGAACTCAATTTTCTCTAGGGTGCTTGTGGCCGGCGGCGGTGGCGGCGCAGCTGGGAATAACGTAGGTTCAGGTAATAACCTGGGCTCTGCTGGCGGTGCGGGTGGTGGCACGGTTGGCTTGGATTCGCCTGGTGGCGGTACGCCGGCATTTGGCGGCACGCAGAATGCGGGTGGAGCTAACGGATCTGGATTATGTGCTGGTGGCGGGGTGTTCGGCGGTGCAGCTTCGACGCCTTGTGGTCTAGGCAACCAGGATATGTCAGGTGGTGGAGGCGGCTGGTTTGGCGGTGGTTCAGGCGCCGGC
>Ga0123356_10000145_pt1 | contig 79704 bp, 68 predicted proteins | sample TergutEmb28metaG_2_FD_92546 | JGI IMG/M metagenome (GOLD analysis project Ga0123356, IMG submission 92546) | Embiratermes neotenicus P3 segment gut microbial communities from Petit-Saut dam, French Guiana - Emb289 P3 | ecosystem: Host-associated > Arthropoda: Insects > Digestive system > Gut ...
TGTGCCGTTTTTAGGAATGGTGAGTTTTAACATTTCCGTGGTTATCGTGGCTATAAGTGCGTTAAGGCTTGCAAAGTTGCCGTTAAGGTAAGTACCCGAAATCAGTGCGCCCCACGAAATATTATTGTTGGGTATTGTGAATTTATATCCCATGTATAAATCATTTGTAAGCAAATTATAAAGCCCTATTTGTGCTTGCCCTTGATTATCATTGCTGTTTGGTGCAGTTACGGTTATTAGGATTTCTTTTAGTATCGTTACACTGCCGTAAGTAACGGATAATGTGAATTTGGTATCCGAAACACTCAGTTCGCGGTTACCCGAACCCGCGCCACCTGTTCCAGAGGGCAAAAGAACTGAGTAGTTATTTCCAAGGGGAATTTGCGAACCGTCTGAAAACTTTAGCACCCCTGCCATACCGCTTAAATCAAGGGTTTCGCCTGCATTATATGCAACCTTGGGAAGCGTGGTTATTTCAATTGATTCAAATGCTTTTTCACGCACAACCTCGGCAAGTTCGGGCGCGGTTTTAATAATTTCTTCCCTGTAGCTATCGCTACTACCTTCTGGCACAATTATATTGGTAAGCCCAGTTGCGCCGTCAAACACACCTTCGCCAAGTTCGGTTGGCCCTTCCTCACTATCTCTAAAAAACACAACGCTAAACAGCGCGGTTGCGCCCTTAAAAGCATTATCGCCCACAGTGGCAACAGTGGCAGGAATAACCACAGAAACCATTACTGCGTTGTTTTCAAACGCACCGCTTCCGATTGCCGTTACGGTTGCGCCCTCAATTTTACTTGGAATAACCACCGTTTCAAGCGTTAAACCGAAAGCGGTTAAGCCTGTTATTTTAAGGGGGCTGTTAGCTTCGTAATTAAATATATAGGTTGCAGGTTCGCAAGTTATCTCTTGAGAAAAATCAGAGTCAACTAACAAAAAGTTATCTTCAGGCGCGATAGCTTTCACGCGGATTTTATAAACCTTGTGTTCGGTGGCAAGTGCTTTTAAAGAATAGCTTGTTTCGGCGGTGGCTTTAACTTCGCCGTCAATTTGCACTTCGTAAGACTTCGCGCCCGATACCGCATCCCACTTCAGAGTAAAATCAGCTTCGTTTATAGTGACATTTTGCGGTGTGCCAAGTTTAAGCGCATCAGCCAAATCACCGTTGCAAGCCACAAACACTGCCGTAATCAGCACAAGGCAAGCAATCACCAAAAGCACTGTAAATAGTTTTCTTTTATTCGTTTTCATTTCCGTATCGCCCTCACTAAATCTGTTTTTTATAAAAAAGCCTTGCGCCTTTCTATAAGTTAATTCTATCACAAAACGCGCGCGTAAATCAAATAAAAAAATTGCGCCTGATTTAGGCGCATTTTCAGTTCTTCATATCATTTCAATCGGGATTGCCCAGATTCTTTCTGCCAACGGCAAAACATTTCGGCACAGGCAAACTATAGCCCCCTCGCCAATCTTTTTGTCAGGAACTTTTGCGATAACATCAAATGCTTTAGCCATTCGGTTGGTTGGATCGCTTGTTGTTTTTATTTCCACAGGATACAGCGTTCCTGCCTCTTCAATGATTATATCTATTTCATTTTTATCCTTATCTCTGTAATAGTAAAGTGGCGGTGCAAAAGTTGCGCCTTTGTTATAGTAGCTTTTTAATATTTCGCTAACTGCAAAGGTTTCAAAGATATGTCCCCATCTCGCCCCGTCCACCATTTGTTGCGGTGTGTTCCAACCACTTAAATAGCACAGCAAGCCCGTATCTAATAAATATATTTTTGGGGTTTTAAGAAGTCGTTTGTTAAAGTTGTTATAATACGGTTGCAACAAATAAACCAAACCGCTTGTTTCTAAAATAGATACCCAGCGTTTTGTTGTATTCACATCCATTCCGCATATCTGTGCAAGGCTCACATAATTTAGCTGTTCTCCGCTAAGTGTGGCGATTGCCTTCATGAATTTTATAAAAGCACTCATGTCTTGAATGTTAGTTATATCTCTAACATCTTTTTCAATGTAGCTTTGCAAATAACTCGCATAGTAATCGCCCCATTCCGCTAAGTCATGTTTTGTTTCGTACAGTTCGGGGAAAGAACCTCTGTGAATTATTGTTTCTATATCCTCGGCGCATTCGCCTTTATCTCGCTTATCTAAGTACTCACTTGTGGGCATAAACGGCTCTTGGTATTTAACTTTAAACAACTCTCTAACAGAAAGCCCAAGCATATTAACTATTCCCGCTCTGCCAGCAAGGCTTTCGGTAACACCTTTCATTAAGCCAAAATTTTGCGAACCTGTTAAAAAATATCTGCCCCTCTCGTCTTGCTCTTCCACAAACTCTTTTATATAATCAAAGAGAATCGGGGCTTTTTGAATTTCGTCAATAATAATCGGGGCTTTGTTTCTTTCTAAAAACTTTGTGGGGTTCTCAATTGCCGTTTGCCTAATTGTGGGGTTGCCGAGAGAAATATACGAAACACCCTGCGGTTTTAGCATATTTCTAAGCATTGTGCTTTTCCCAACCTGCCTCGGGCCGGTAACTATAACAACTTTCTTCTTGTTTTTTACTCTTTCCACAACGGCTTCAATGTGCCTTTCTATATAATTCATTACAACCTCTATTCGGAAATTATGATATCCAATGTCATTTTAGCCGAAATTTAAAAGATTGTCAATTAGAACTGCGAAGTAATATAACTTTTCTGCAGGAAAAATTTCATTGCAAAAGAACCGCACTAAAATGCGGTTCTTTTGCATGGGGGTTTTATATTTAAGTTTTAAGTTGTTTTAAGTTTTAAATTGTTTTTTGACTACAGCGGAACATCTTCGTCTATTATGATAAGTTCTTCAAAATCGTCAGGTTCAAAATATGCAGAGAGAGTGAAACGCATTGCCCTTACTAGCGGAACTTGGGGTTCGTCAAGAGTCATAGAGAAGCGTAAAGGCATAGGATCGTCAAATATTATGATTTCAAGTTCGGGTTCAGGTACTACTTCAATTGTACTAAAGAAGCGTAGGGGGATGGGTTCGTCAACTATGTCAAGAGAAACTTTGGCACGCAATGGAACTTCGTCATCAATTAAGTCAATAAAACTTGCCCTGATTGCGAATGCCCCTGCACCGAGTGCTAAGCATAGAACTAATGTTGCGCCGATTATTTTTTTAAGTTTATTTGTTTTAGTTGTTTTCATTTTAGTTGTTTCCTTTTTATTTTAGTTATTTGGTAGCCGTCCCACGGTGTGTTCTTTGGCTAACTTCAACCTATCATGTTATATTTTCATTGTCAATACCCCAAATTTTAGTAAATTAAAAGTAAAACCATGAAAGGAATATCGGCTGAATATTTGTGCTTTTTGCGGTTTTTGTGAGAAACGGCAGATTTTTGAACGCGCGCGAAAACTTAGGTGCGTTTTGAGAGAATTTTTACCCAAATTTATCCCAAATTTTGTAAAAGTTATGCTAAAAATTATTATACTTTGTGGTATAATAATTTTGACACTACCAAGGTTGCTATTGTTTAAGGATTGTATCTTTAAGGTAGCAACAAAGCATGAGAGGCGGTTAATGGGTGAATTCGTAGGCAGGCACGCGGAATTGAACACGCTTGAGAAAGAATACGCGAGGGAAAGTTCTTCACTCGTGGTTCTTTACGGCAGGTTGCGTGTGGGTAAAACCCGCCTTATCTCTGAATTTAAAAAACGCCACGGAAACTCTTTATACTTCCTTGCCACAGAGGAATCCGAGGCGCAGAATTTAAAAGCCTTTAAAGAACTTGTGGCAGATTTCACGGGAAATGTCCTTTTAAAAACCGCTGATGCGGATTGGGCTTTGGTTTTTAAACTTCTTGCTTCACACAAAACGGAAACCAAGAAAATAATCGTCATGGACGAATTTCAATATATCGGACACCGCAACCCTTCATTCCCCTCAGAAATGCAAAAGATTTGGGACACGGTTTTGCAAGACGCGAATGTGATGCTGATTTTATCGGGTTCAATAGTATCCATGATGCGCGCGCAGATTTTGGATTACGATAGCCCCCTTTACGGCAGAAAAACAAGCAGAATTAAATTAAAGCAAATTGAATTTAAGCACTTTGGTGAATTTTTTAACGGTGAAAAACCTTCCATGGAATTGCTACCATATTATGCAATCACGGGCGGTGTTCCCAAGTACATAGAAATTTTTAAGCCTTACGCTAACATTTATGAGGCAATTGAACAAACCGTTCTCTCTCATGATAGCTTTTTGTGCGAAGAACCTTTCTTCCTTTTGCAACGCGAAGTTAGCGAAATCGGCACTTACTTCTCACTGATTAAGGCTATTGCCTCAGGAAATTCCCGCCTATCCGATATCGCTGAGGTTGCCGATATGCAAGCCACAAGCCTAACCAAATATCTTAAGGTTCTCACGGATTTAAACCTCGTGAAGCGCGAAGTGCCTGCCACGGAAGATAACCCCGAATCAAGTAAATCGGGGCAATATAGCATAACGGATAATTACCTAACCTTTTGGTTTAGATTTATTTACCCCTACCGCGCCAATCTTGAACAAGGCGAAACCGCGCTTGTGCTTGAAAGGATTAAAACGGATTTCATGAAAAGCTATGTCCCACTTGTGTACGAACAAGTTTGCCATGAAACTATGTGGGAATTATCCCGCCAAGAAAAATTTAAATTTCTTTTTAACAAACTTGGTAGCCATTGGGGCAAAAAAATTGAGGACACGGGCATAGTAGCCGTGGATTCAATCGGGAAAAACATTATCGTGGGTTGCTGTGAATATGCCACTGAACCCAAAGGCTTAAGCGTGCTTCGTGAACTTGAAAGCAAGGTAGATGCCCTAAAAGAACTCACAGGAAGCAAAGGCGCGCAATTCGTAATCTTCAGCCCCTCAGGTTTCACCCAAGAACTAATTGAAGAAGCCATGGAAAGCCAAGATGTGGTTTTGGTGGAAGGGTTTTAATTACTTAACGCAAAGAACATTTTACATAAAAACATGGGCTACTTGATATAAAAACTAATTATATGGTATAATTTAAACATAAATTTAAGTAAAGAGGTTTATATGCCGTCAATATCTATGTTCTACGGAATTATAATATATATGTATGGGCGAGATAACAAGCAACATAATCTGCCACACATTCATGCGAAGTATGCTGGCGAATATGCGGTGTTTGACATTGCCACAGGCGAACTGCTTGACGGTAAAATACCGCAAAAGCAAATTCAGCTTGTTAAAACATGGATATTGCTTAGGCAAGAAGAATTGTTTGCAAATTGGGAACTTGCCGTATCGGGCGATGTTCCTTACAAAATTTTGCCGTTGCAATAAGCACAGGGGCGGACTATGATACGGATTACAAGCGTAATGCCACAAGACGATTATAAATTAGCCTTGGTTTTCTCAGACGGGAAAGCAGGGGTTTTTGATGCAAAGCCCTATTTGTACATGGGTGTTTTTAAAGAACTGCTTTGCCCTTCGCTTTTTAAAAGCGTTAGGATTGCCGATGCCACGATAGAGTGGGCAAACGGTGCAGACTTATGCCCAGATTGCGTTTATTTGGAAACTAAATTTGTGCAATAAACACTCTGCCGTAATTTTTGCAGGGTTCTTTTTTTAAAATTCTTTTTTAATCAAAACTTCCATTATTTCGCCGATATAGAAATGGTGGAAATCTTTGTTAGGATAGACGGCTTTGGGGATTTCGCTGTTTACGAAGTGGGATTCGCAAATTTGCTGATTGCCGAAAAGTTTTTTGCAGATAAACACGCGGTTTGCTTCCTCAAATGTGGTTGTGCCGTTAATGAAGAGGGGGGTTAATCCTGATTCTTTAACCTTATCGCAATTTTTGCCTGATTTTGAACCAAGAAGCGAAAGTGCCTTTTTATACTCAGCAGGGAAAAAACTTACGGTAAATAATTCGTTATTATCAATAAACTCTTTGGTGAACCGTTGGGGGCGCAAAACAATGTTAAGCACAGGCTTATACCACATTACGCCCATAAAGCCCCAACTTATCGTCATTGTGTTAAAGCTATCCTTGCTTCCTGCCGTAACCAAAGCCCATTCGTCATTAAGCATGGTAAACGGATTCATGTTAAGCGTTCTTAAATCTTGAACTTCAAATGCCATTTTAAACCTCTTTATGTTTTAAACCTTTTTATGTTTTGAAACCTATTTATATAATGATACGCACGCGCACACGCGTATATATTAACTATATCATATATTAAATGAAATATATTTGTTTTGGTTTGAAAATACCCCTAAAGTAGTATATACTTTTAATATTATGAGTTATCAAATTGAACTTGTGTGTAAAATCGGCTCTATGGCACTTATCAATAAGGCTTACGGCGATGTGGATTATAACATTATCGCAAGGCTTTCGCGTGAATTAAAACCGGGGTATGTTTTGGTTACTTCGGGCGCAACCGAAATCGGGCGGATTGATTATTTCAAACGGAACGGCAAAGAACTTGAGGGCGGTTGCAAGGAAGATATTAAAACCGATTATGCCTCTCAAGGGCAAATTGTGCTAATGGAAACTTACAGAAGATTTATGAATTCTTCCTATTCCTTGCGCCAATTTTTGGTGGAACACCAACATTTTAATGACGAAAAGAAGCGCGAACACCTTAAAAACGCATTGCTTCGTTGCCCTCTCGCCAACGCTGTGCCGATAATTAATTATAACGATCCTGTGAGTGATGAGGAAAACCGCAAACTTGAAATCCGCGCCCTGCGTGAAAAGCACAGCGGAAAAGCAGTGGCGGAATGCGTGGATAATGACGAAACCGCCTCTGAAATAGCCTGCCTTTTAAAGCCTAAGAACTTAATAATCTTCACAGGGGTAGACGGAATTTTTACAAATGTAAACGATCCCGATTCATTAGTGAAAGAAATTTCGGCAAAAACCGCAAGCGAAACGGTGGAAAAAATTAACTACTACCAAACCTTTTGCTCAGGCGCAAGCCGTGAGGGCGCAAACGGCGCAGGCATGAAACTGGAATTTATTAAGCAAGCGGTAATAAACGGCACAATCGTGTTTGTGGCGAACAGCAAATATTCTATTTCGGAAATCTTAAGCGGTGCTAAACCGTGTACGAAGATATTTATCAGCGCACAGCGCACAGTGAAGGAATGATTTATAAGATATTTGATCCACGCCTGTTGCCTATTGCCTAATCAATAATGAGATTTAGAATCCACCATTGTGCGCTGTGCGCTGTGCGCTGTGCGTTGTGCGCTGAATTAATCTTATTTTTCCTCAAACTTGCCAAAAAATTGTGCGGTACTATACGCCGAATCCCTGTTAAACCGATTAAGCCTAAGCAGTGTTTCGGGGTTACCGCGTGAGATAATGTTTTCCCTTTCACAGCAATTAAAAATCATTTTAAAGCCCATTTCTTTTAAATATCCGCGGGTGGTTTTTTCAAATTTTCCGAAAGGATAAGCAAAGGTTACAGGGGTGAAATCACATTCCTTGATAATCTTATCTTGCAGGCGTTTAATATCTTTTTGAAGTTCTTCTTTGTAACCACATTCAGATTCACCGCCCTTTTTGCCCACGCCGTAACGCGGTGCGAATTTGTGCATATTGTAAGTATGGTTTCCTATTTCATAATTTTTGGAATCCGAAAGTGCTTTAATTTGATTCCATGTCATATAAGAATATTGGGGCTTGCTGTGTTCACCGCTTGCGGTGCTGAATTCGCAATGCGCGCCTATCACATTAAAAACCGCCTTGCACCCAAGTTTTTCAAGAATAGGAACGCCGTAATGAATGTTGTTATAATGCCCGTCATCAAAGGTTATCATAATGGGCTTTTTGGGAAGTGAACCGCCGTTTTCGCAAAAATTAATTACCTCGTGGGGAAGCACCGTTTCGTAGCCCCGCTTTTTAAGTTCGCGCAAATCATTTTCAAAATCCTTTGCAGAAACCACATAGGTGCTGTTCTTGCGGGAATTTAAAATTTGGTGATACATTATTATAATCAACCGCCTTTCATTTGAATTAAAAACTTCGCTTGCCTCTGCTTTAGGGCTTTCCGCGGTTGAGGATAAACCTTTTTTAACAGAGAAACTTGCACCAAAAAATGCTAACGCGCAAATAAAAACCAAAGCTACCACGCTTAATAATACTTTCTTTACCATGCTTTTAGGGTGCGCGGTTTGTAAAAAATTATTACTCAACCGCTTCCGCGGGCGCGCTTTCTTTGGCTTTTTTGGCGCGCGGATAAGAGGCAAGGGCTGTGCCGAGGCTAAAAAATGCCACAAGCGAAATGGTATCCGCAGGGTAAGGGAATGAAAACGATTCTTTAGGCGGTGCGATAACCTCGCGTGATTCATATTGCGCAGTTGCGCCTGATATATAGTTAAATCCCTTGTTGCAAAGTATAAGCGTAAGGGGGCAAAACTTTGAACAGGCAGTACACCTTAATCGGCTTAAGAATTCTTTTAATGTTAGTTCGTTACCGCTTTCGTCCTCATAAACTGCGTCTGGGTAGCTATATTTTCCGCTTGGCGCACCGCCCGATAACGCCGAATTAACTTCGTTTTTATAGGTAAAGGGTGCAACAATGTTTTCCCTTTCAGAGGTAAAGCCAAGCGTAAACACCCCTATTCCGCCTGCCACAATCACCACCACGGCAAGCGCAGTTTTGGCTACTGCCAAAGGAATCTTTTTATTATTTAAAATTCTTCTAACAGGAATATGAAGCCCCAAGTGAACAGAGGCAAGAATTAAAAATGAATAAGCCACAAACCTGTGGATATTTAGCCACTGCCCGATTTCCGCACGCGGGTGATAAATTACCCCGCTAATAATAAATCCGCTTATCAATATGATTACCGCCTGCGCTAAAAGGGTGAAATTTATTAAAAATGCGAATTTGGTTTTTAGTTTAATCTTCCACGAAAACAGCAACGGAACTATTTTCTTAATGCTTTTAAAGTTCAAAGAAAGATGCAAAACGAACAAAGAAAGCAACACATATCCCAAAACTTCATGCAGTAAAACATTGCCGTTAATTAACCGCATGGATAATAGAAGCAATATTAGCATAACCGCGTCAAGGCAGATTTTGGTGATTTTTAAAGCTTTCCGCTTTGTTCTTTCCATTTTTTTACTGTAACACTTCTTGCCTTAAAATGCAACTTCTTTGTTTTTTAATTGCGTTGTTTGTTTTTTTATGTTAAAATTAGCTATCACAAAAATCCGATTGCGCTTACCTAAGGGGTTTTTATCTACGGAAGCGTAACAATGGGTATAGTTGGAAACGGCTATGCCTCCCGTATTGGAAAGGAAGCAATATGAAGAAGTTTTTTAAAGTTACCACATTGTTATTAGTTCTTGTGTTTGCAGGCACGCTTATTTTAACGGCTTGCAATGACGGAAATCCGAATAGTGCTATAAGCGATGACGATTACACGCTTACTATCAAAGGCTATTTAGATGACGGCAAAGATCTTGTAATCAAAAAGAGTGTTATCAAAGAGTTTTATGCAGAAAACCCCGATAAGCGCGCACCCGAAGACGGCGAACGCGTGGCAGGAATCCGCACCCACAAGGTAGACGGAAAGGACGAACTTATCACTTATGAGGTAAGCGGGGTTTATCTTGACGATATTTTGGCACTTTACGGCGAAAAAACCGCGTCTGACTTTGATGTTATGACGGTTATTTCCTTAGATGACGGCTATGAGAATATTTTAAAGCCCGACATTTTTGATACAACCAAGGGTGGCGTTAAAATGATTATTGCCCTATTTTATGAGGGTGAAGAATTAACGCAAGAATCCCAATCGGGCGCACTTCGTGCAGTTTTCCCCACAAAGGCTAACAACGCTTGGGCAAAGCACCTTTGTGAAATAAGGTTTGGCGAAACCGCCCCTATGCAAGACGCAACCACCACTGCTTACTTTATGGAAACGCTAACGGACTTCGTGGATACCTTCTCAAAAGGTAACGCTTGGTACAGCGGTGTAAGCATTTCCGCACTTCTTGACGCAGGAATTCTTGCAGATAATGAAGATCTTTATATGTTCATTACAGGGTTTGACGAAGAAGAAGATTACCTCGTGGTAAAGAATTATCTTAATTACGCAAGCGCATTTTTAACTGATAAAATTTCTTTAACGGGCGAAAACGGGCAGTATAACGCACTTGCAAAAAGCCCTGTGTTTGACGGCGCGGATTATCTTAACGCATTAAAAATCAGCAACACAGCTTTCTTAACCCTTGGCAAAACCGCACTTGTTTCTTTTGCACAGCTTGCAGAACGCCACGCAAACGCACAAGGCGATTTAAAAGTTTCAGACATTTTAACCGAACTCAATATGCCTAAAACAGGCTTAGTTAATTACGAAGTTAAAGATACTAACGGTGAAATGGCGGTGCTTACCGCAGACATTTTCAACTCGGCAACTATTAAATCTGAGGGCGGTAATTTCGTACTTACCCACGCAAACGGCACGCTTAATATAGCTTCGTTTGTTTGTAAAGAATTTTCATTTTTGTTGGATATTCTTGACGGAAACGGTGAATTGCTTCGCACAATAACCACCGCAGATTTAAATAAGCTTAAAGGTACAGTTCTGACGGTAACAAGTGGCGGTGGCGCAGTAACAGAATACCTCGGCTATGATTTGGGGCAAGTTTTAACAACTGTTGGCGTGAGAGGCACATTTACAAGCATAACCGTAATAGAAAATGACGGTGGCGAATGGGGCAGAGATATTACCACGCTTAACGGCGCGTTTATATCTGTGGGCATTGTAAATGCCAATAACGAACTAACAACGGACGCAAACGGCCCGCGTTATATAGGTGGCTTAAATGTGGGTGGCAGTAGCACCCGTTCAAGAACGGCTAAAATCCGCTTAGAGGGCTTTGAACCTGCACCCCTACCAATCTATTTTGACGACATTGAGGTTAATATTGAAATCGTGCATGACGGAAATTTGCTATTCACTATAAAGAATGAACATTTTGCGGGAATAACCCCAACAGTTCTTATTGCCACCGATAACAACGACCGCCATTATTTTTGCTACAGCATTGAGGCAATTTTGGCAAAGGCGAATGTGGACATTAGCGCGCTTGACTTTAACCGCATTGTTGCAAACGGCAAAACCTCACAGGGCGACCAAAACCAAGATAGGACTTACACCGCTTCGTCTTTGGCAAACACATATATCTCAGTGGCTTTTGGTAGCAATGCTTCAAATATAACCACCGATAGAGTAAGGTTCTTTATCTATGACCATGAGAAAAACCAAATCGGAACATTCTCACAGTTTACTTACAGGCTTAACCTTGTAACTATTTAAGAAGTAATGAAAAAACAACGGTTTTTGCAAGCGTTTAGCGCGTATGATTTGATTTTAATCGCGATGCTTACCGCGCTTGCCGTTGCTTTTAAAGTTGTAGTAAAAATGCTTATAGGACTCATTGCCACACCCCTCGGAATACCGGGGGGTGCTTTGGCAGGCGGATTTTATATGCTTTGGATTCCGCTTACCGTGGCAATAGTGGGAAAGCGCGGTTCGGCTTTTTTAATGACATTTGTGCAATGCCTTGTGATAATAATCACCGCCATGCCGGGTAGCCACGGTATTTGGACATTTGCCACATACCTGCCACCTGCTATTTTGGCGGAAGTGGTTATGCTACGCAGAACGCAGGCAAAGCCTGCGAGAGACGAGAGACGAGAGACGAGAGACGAGATAAGGAATGATAACAATATAATTACGAATGACGACTTACGACTTACGAATGATAGAGGTATCAATGAAGATTTCGCAAATCAAAATTCACCACCTCTCGTCTCTCGTCTCTCGTCTCTCGTCTCTAATCCCTCACAATACACAGTTCTTCACTTCATATTCGCCTGCATTCTTGCAAACCTTGCGGGGACATTCGGAAGTAACCTGCTATTCTTCCGCCTAGGGTTTGTGCCGTTGTTTTTTGCAATGTCGGCGGGTGCGTTTTCGGGCGCAATGGGCGGTGTGCTTGGGTATTTGGTTTATAAACTTGTGGCAAAATCAGGCATTTTTACTGCACACGCAACGCAGTATAAAAATTATAACGAAGAATCGCCAAGTGAATTCTGTGCGCCGAAAGGTGAAACGCCGTGGGAAGAAATGAGTCAGCGCACAGCGCATGAAGATATGAAGACGCTACGCTTGTGAAGTGCGCCTTTGGCGCGTGAAGACGCTACGCTTGTGAAGACGGCTTCGCCTTATTATGGATAATTATATAAACATTCCGCCACGAAAGCAAAGCAACACTTCACAAGTGAACGATAGACGAACGGCTTCACAAGCGTAGCGTCTTCACAAGGCGAAGCCGTCTTCACTAAACTTCCACCACTATGCCCGTAGCCCAAACACCTATGCCCTAAGAAAATATGAAAAAACTAACTTTCCTTATCTTCATTTCCCTACTCTTCGCCCTGCTGTTTGCTTGTGGTGGTGATTTGGGTGAAAATTTATCCCCTCTTTATATTGAGGTAAACGGCGATATTGTCGGCGTGTCTTTAGCGGTGGATTTAAATAAGGTTGCAAAGGCGGAATTTAGCACGCAGGACGGAAATCTTAAAGGGCATGAACTTGATAAGATTCTTGCAAAAACTTCCCTAAACTTTAGCGGTGGCGGAAGCGTAATGATAACCGCTAAGGACGGAACAAGCGCGCTTATTGATTTGGAAAATGCCAAAGGTTGCTTTGTGGTTGAAACTGAAAACGGCTTTAACCTCGTTGCGCCCAATCACCCCCGCGTGCTTGGCATTAAGGAAATTAAAGAACTAACGGTGATTTCCAAAAGTAAGGGTGCTGATTTTAAAATCCTATACCTTTACGGCGAAGAAAGCTATTCCTTTGGAAATGCGAAAATGCTTTTTTACGAACAAGAAGGGGGCGTGCAAACGCTTAACGGAATAACTGCACGAAAGTTTACCCCCCTTGCAAAAGCCGTTACCGCGCAGTCTCTTGTGGGTGAAAGCTGTTTTATATATCTTGATAATTTCAATATTGTTAAGAGTGATAACAGCAAGGTTTTCTCTTGGGAAAGCGGAAGAGTTTGTTATGACGGCGAAGCGGTTTTCGGCATTGTGGCAGGCGCGGGGGATTTAATTAGTAAAGCGTTTTATGATATTAAATCCGCACTTGACGGCGGTGAAAAGGTTATTGCTGTGCTACTGGACGGGCTTTCTTTAAACCAAGTGAATATCTTTAATTCTCAGTTAAGCATTTTAAAAAGCGGTTACTCTGCCACGGCTTCGGTGTATCCTGCGATTTCCAATGTTGCGCTTGCCTCAATTATCACAGGCGCAACCCCTTTTGAAACGGATATTTACGAAAGAAATGTAAAATTCCCTGCCGTCCCCGATATCTTTGACTATGCAACCGAAACGCTTGGGCTTGAAGCCATTTTCGTGGAAGGAAATTCCCGCCTTGTGCGCACAAATATAAAGCAGGAATTGCACCCTACAGACGATAACGGATTTACGGATTCAGCCGTGTATCAAACTGCGCGCCAAGCGGTTATAAATGAGGTTGATTTTGTGTTTGCGCATTTCCACGGAATAGACGATATAAATCATGATTATTCGCCGAACAGTGCCGAAGCCCTTGCAAAAATTAAAGAAATTGAGGATTATATTGAAAGGCTGATAAGGGGCTTCAGCGGTAAGCTGATAATCATTAGCGATCACGGGCATTCAACCGTGGACGGCAAGGGCGTACACGAAGGTGTTTTTGATATTTATAATATGTTCGTACCGTATTACATTTTGGATATAACAGCATGAAAAAACCGATTTCAAAAAATGCGATAATCGCCATAGTTCTTATCTTCGTTCTCGCCGTGGCATTCGGGGTGGGGCTTTATTTGATTCTTGATTTTAATAAGGAATTTAAAGAACTTTACGAAAGCGAAAAAATCCGCATAATATCCAAAGATTTTGTGAAAGATTTTTCTTTTGACGAACTTAAAGAATTAGCAACGCCCAAAACCTTTACCGCAACTTACAAGCCAAACCAACGCTTGCCGATAACGCGTGAGTACACGGGCTTTTGCCTTTTGGATATTTTTTCAGCACTTGATATTGAACTAAGCAAAAGTAAGGGCGTTTCATTCATGCCGTCTGACGGGCGCGAAACGGTTTATAATATAAACGACATACTAACCCCAAACAATGTGTTTATTGCTTTTAAGTGGGACGGAAAGGCTTTCCCCAAAGGCAATGCGGGCATTTCGCCGTATCCAGACGAAAACGGCGGGCCTTTTGTGGTTATCCGTGCCAAAGATTTAGTAAGCACGAACAGAGTAAAGTGGCTTGTGCAAATTGAGGTTTTATTTTAATGGAAACCGTGCTTGAAATTAAAAATTTAACCTTATCTTACGGCGAAAGGATTTTGTGTGAAAACCTTAATTTTAGCGTGAACGCAGGCGAAATTGTGGGGGTAAGGGGCGGTAACGGCACAGGAAAATCCACCCTGATAAAGCGGATTTCCGCACTTATGCCCGCAAATTTAAACAGTGAAGGCAGTGTGCTTTTGTACGGTGCGGAAACGCTTGATTTAAACATTAAGGATAGGTGTACCGCCATTGCCACGATTTTCCAAGAACCCGAAGCACAGCTTTTTTCCTCTTTCGTGGAAGACGAACTTTCCTTTGCAAACGAAAACCTGCGTGTTCAGCGTGAAGAGATAAGAAAAAGGATAAACGCCGTTTCAGAACTTACGGGCATTAGCCATTTAACTGATAGCAAATCCGAAAAGCTATCAGGCGGTGAAAAACAGCTTGTGGCAATAGCCTCTGCTATTTCTTCTTATCCGCGCGTAATCCTCGCAGACGAAATCACCGCACGGCTTGATTTAGAAGCCCGCACAAGAATAAGAACCCTCTTAAAAGATTTTGCCAAAGCAGGCGGTGCGGTTATATTCGTTCACCACACGGAAGAAGACGGGGGGGTTTGTGATAGGGTTATTGAAATTAGAGACGAGAGACGAGAGACGAGAGACGAGATAAGGAATAATAATATAATTACGAATGACGACTTACGACTTACGAATGATAGAGGTATCAATAATGATTCTATAAATCAAAACTCACCACCTCTCGTCTCTCGTCTCTCGTCTCTCGTCTCTAATCCCCAACAAACAATCGTCCTCAACAACCTTTCTTTCTCATACCTCAAAACTAAAGCCCTGATAAGCAATTTAAGCATGAGTTTTGAAAGCGGTAAGTGCTATCTTATTACAGGCAAAAACGGTGCAGGGAAAACTACTCTCGGCAAACTTATTTTGGGGCTTTTAAAGCCTCAAAGCGGAAGTGTGGAAATCGGCGGTGAGTGCGTGGCTAAAATGCGGATAGGCAGTGTGGCAAAGAAGATAGGTTATGTGTTTCAGAACCCTGATTTGCAGTTTTTCACAAATTCCGTTGGGGAAGAATGTGAGTTTAGTTTTAAACTTACAAGCGCATTAACCGATAGTGTAAAAGAAAGAATCAATGATTGTTTAGTTAAGTTTGGGCTACAAGACTTTAGAGAACGGAATCCCTTAACGCTGTCTACAGGCGAAAAGCAAAGGCTTGCCCTTGCCATAACTTCTTTAAGCGGTGTTAGTTTTTTATTGCTTGACGAACCCACTTCTTCTCTTGATAATGAAGCTAAAAACTTTGTGGTTGATTATATTAAACGCTTTGTGGCGGACGGTGGTGGCGCGATAATTATCACGCATGACAGCACGCTTTTAAGCCACTTGCCAGAGGGGGTAATTTATGAAATTTGATCCCCGTACAAAGCTATTTATTATCGCAGTTTTAACCGCTGTTTCGGTGTTTGCGCCAAGCATTTTTTACCTCTTGGGAATCCTATTTGTTACGCTTGTTTTTGATATTATCTTAAAGGTGAATTTTTTAACCGTGCTTAAGCGGTTAAAGTTTTTATTATCTGCAATCGTGTTTGTGTCCTTAATTCAAAGTTTAACAATTAAGGGCGAACCGCTTATCACAATAAACGGTTTTACCTTAATTAGCTATCAAGGCTTAATGCTTGGGCTTGAATTTTTGGTGCGCATGAGTATAATTATATTTGCCTCGGCAATCGCGCTTACCTCAAGCGGTAAGGAAATGACGGACGCGCTTATTCGGTTAAAGTTTCCTTATGAGGTTGCTTTTATGGTTAGCACGGCAATATCGTTTTTGCCAATGTTCCGTGAGGAATTTTTGCACCGCGTTACAGCGGTTAAGCTAAGGGGCATTGATATTAAAAAGCTACCGATAGGCAAAAAATTTAAGGTTTATGCTTTTGTTCTGTCCCCCGCGGTGGTGGGTGGCGCGATAAAAAGCCGTGCGCTTGCAGATTCAATGACTGCCAAAGCCTTCCGCGCGCACAGTTCGCGCACAATGCTTAGAGAATTAAAGTTAAAACCGCGTGATTTTATTGCTATAATATTAGTAGCCTTACTTATGGCAGGGTTCTTTGCAACCCTCATGATTATCGGCTAACACGGCAAAAAATGCGGTTATAGGGGGATTTATGAAAATTTTTAGCGTAACAGGCTTAACGGGTTCGGGAAAAACCACGGTTATTGAAGCTATCATTAGGGAACTTAAATCAAGAGGTTTCAGCGTTGGCACGGTTAAAAACATTCACGCGGAAAGTTTTAAAATGGACACTGAGGGAAAAAATACTTGGCGACACCGCAACGCAGGCGCGGATACGGTGGTGGCGCACGCGCACTATGAAACGGATATTTTATATAATTACCGCCTTCCGCTTCACACTCTTTTAAAGCATTTTACTGAGGATTTTGTGATTCTTGAGGGAATGGGCGAAGCAAGTGTGGAAAACATTGCCGTGTGCAAAGAGGGTGAAACGCCTCAAATCGGCGATTTAACCGTTGCCGTTAGCGGTAGGTTTGCAAACTCAGGGGTTAAGGAATTTAAGGGGTTGCCTGTGTTTAACCTAAGTGATATAAAAGCCCTTACGGATTTAATTATAAATAAGGTTTCTTTTGTGCCTGCTAAGGATTTAATTCATGGCGGAAATGTTGAGGTAAAGGTGAACGGCGAAGTGCTTACCCTTGTGCCGTTTGTGCAAAATATTTTAAAAAATGCGGTTCTTGGGGTAATTAAGGAACTTAGAGGCTATAACGAAGGCGCAGAAGTTGAGGTTATTTTAAAATGAAAAACAAGGTAACCTTTAGCGAAAACGGAACGGTTATTAAAGAATTTTTAACCTTAAAGGGCTATAAGAAAGAACTTTCCGTGCTTAAAAAAATGAATTGCAACCTTGCCCCAAAAATTATCCGCACGGAAAAAGGCATTATTGAAATGAGTTTTATAAGCGGTGTAAGCCTTATTGATAAACTTATTGACTTAGAAAAGAACGGCGAATGCCCTGCCCCTACCGCTTCTGCGCTTGCAGAGTTTTTTAAGGTTTTCCACAGCTTAAATAAATATAAATCATTGGGGGATTTAAATTTTCATAACTTTATTGCCACTGAAAACGGTGAAATTTTCGGTATAGATTACGAAGAAGTAACGGTGGGAAGTATCTACAGCACTACCGCACGCGCCCTTGCCTTTCTTTATTCGTATAATGATTTATCTGATACAACCAAAGAAACATTTTCCCAAACCCTTTTATCCGAACTAAAAATCCCCCCCCACCGAATAATTACCCGAATTTTCCGCCATATTATCTTTTTAAAAAAGAGAAGGGGTTGAAATCTATATAAACTTATGGTATAATTTTCCTTAAGGAAACAATGAATAGACAGACGGTATTTATTCAGTGATTCATTAAAGGTGATATAATGAGTTCTTTTTGGGGTAAAACTTTAAAGCTAAGTATGTTCGGCGAAGTTCAGGGCGACATTGTGGGCGGGACGCTTCATGATTTTCCTATAGATGTTGCTGTTAATTTGGATAGGATTAAGCTGGGATTAAAGCTAAGGCAAGGTTCTGTAAATTTTGCAAGCGCGAACAGAGCGGAAGATAGGCCAGAAATTATTTCGGGCATTACCGCAGGCGTAACTAACGGCGCGCCGATTACCGTGCAGTTTCAAAATAAACAAAAAACGGATAGGGTTTTCAGCAGTTATTTTTCACCGCGGTTTACGCTTCCAATGGTGTTTTTCGGAATGCTTGCGTCCGATTATCTTTCCAAACGCGGAATTGAGATTTGTTCTCACATTAAATCCGTGGGTTCAACTGAGGACGATTCTTTACCGCTTGTGTGCGATCAAGTTTTGTTTGACAGGCTGAACGCAAGCCCCCTTGCCACAATAAATCCAGACGCAAGAAAGCAAATGGTTTCATTGCTTGAAAGCGTGAAAGCCACAGGGGATTCCGTGGGCGGTACGGTGGAAACGGTGGTTGTGGGCATGCCCGATAGCCTAAAAAGCCCTCTTTTTGACAGCTTGGATGCGCGCATTGCAAGGACGGTTTTTCCCATTCCGGGGGTGAAAGCGGTTAGCTTTGATAAACTTATAACCAATTCGGTTGTTATGACAACCACATTCCGCCCCACACCCACAGTTAAGCAACAGCAAGCCTTTTTGCAACAGCAGGCAGATTCTTCCAAGCACATGGATTTAGATTTAAAGCGCGAACATGTGCCGTGTGCAGGAATAAGAGGTTCTATTGTGGTAACCTCTGCCGTGGCACTTGCGGTTCTTGACGCACTTCTTGAAAGGGATTTAAGAGTATGACGGGTTTACCCTATCTTGCACCAAAAACCGTGCTTATCACAGGCGCGGGCGGTGGCATAGGTGGCGAGATTGCAAGAGGCTTTGCAAAACTTGGCTACACCTTGGTGCTTGCCTATAACAATTCCGAAAAGGAATGCCTTTCACTTTGCGAGGAACTTAAAGGGCAATGCTTAACTTATGCTTTTAAGGCGGATTTAAGCAACGGCGAGGGGATTGATTCCCTTGTGGATTTTTGCAAAAAAAGCATTGGCTATCCCGAAATTTTAATTAACAACGCAGGGATTTCCTTAATTGCGCCCTTAAATGAAGTTAGCGGTGAAGATATTGATTTGCTTTTAAAAACGAACCTTTACGCACCCATAAAGCTAACCAAAGCATTTTATGATAAACTTCTTTTAAACGAACGGGGCTTGGGGCGGATTATAAATATTTCAAGCGTGTGGGGAATATCGGGCGGTTCGTGCGAAGCCGTGTATTCCGCGTCCAAAGCTGGGCTTATCGGGTTTACGAAAGCACTTTCTAAAGAAATAGGGCTTTACGGCACAACGGTAAACTGCATTGCCCCCGGGTACATTGAAACCGCCATGAACAACGCGCTTTCGGAAAGCGAAAAAGAAAATATAATTAAAGATATCCCCATGCGCCGTGCAGGCACACCAAAAGACATTGCCGATTCCGTACTATTCCTTGCAAGCGAAAATGCAAAGTATATCACGGGTGAGGTTTTGAGTGTGAGTGGGGGGTGGAAGTAGGTATGATGTGCGCCTTTGGCGCATGATGATATGATGACGCTACGCTAATGATGGGCGGGCAAGCCCGCATGAACTGATTTAATTTAGCATTCCTTAATGTTGCGAAGCAACACATCATAAGGCGAAGCCGACATCATACCATCATAAGCGAAGCGACATCATAAGCGCACGCGCCCAACCTATTCCCCAATAACCTTTATCAGCACCCTCTTTGGCCGTTTGCCGTCATATTCGCCGTAAAAAATTTGTTCCCAAGTGCCGAAGTCAAGTGCGCCGTTTGTGATTGCGCAAACTACTTCGCGCCCCATAATTTGGCGTTTTAGGTGTGCGTCTGCGTTATCCTCATAGCCGTTGTGCTTATATTGGCTGTGGGGTTTTTCGGGCGCAAGGGTTTCAAGCCATTTTTCAAAATCACTGTGAAGCCCGCTTTCGTTATCGTTTATAAAAACGCTTGCGGTTATATTCATTGCGTTCACAAGCACAAGCCCCTCTTTAACCGTGCTGTCATTAATCGCTTTTTGAATATCGGGGGTTATGTTCACATAACCTCTGCGTGAGGGAACTATCAGCGTTAATTCCTTTCTAAAAGATTTCATTATTCCTCCTTGGCTAATTCAGCCCTTTTATTTAAATACTTTAATATCAGCATCATTGCTATGCCTGCTACGGCGCAAGAGGATGATATTATAAATGCAGGTAACATTAGTGTAACATTTGTTGAAGCCAAATCCTTATAATATCCTGCAATAAATGAAGAAATTATCGCGCCTGCGCCAAAACCCAAAAGCACAACGCCGTAATTTGTGGCTTGGCTTTTTGCGCCGAATGTATCCGCAGTTAAGGACGGGAACACGCTTAACAGCCCCCCGTAGAAGAATCCGATTAGTGCGATAAGCGCGTAAATGAAGTATCCGTTTGCAAGGATAACGAACGGCGCAACAACGGCACTGCCCGAAAGCAATATTAAAAGTGTGTTCACACGCCCAAGTTTATCCGAAGCTATGCCCCATGTAAGCCTGCCGAGGGAATTAAATATTGATATTATCATTACCCCCACATAGGCGGTATCGCCAAGCCCTTTTGCCACAGCAATAGGTTTTGCAAACCCGATAATCATTAAACCGCCCATGCAAGCAAGCATAAATGTAAATATAATTAGGTAAAATTCGGGCTTTTTAAGCATTTCGCTTGTGGAATAGCTTTGCTTTGTGCAAGGAACTGCGGATTTCGGCACTATTTTGCTTATCAGATAATTATCAGGCGGATTTTTAAGAAAAATGCTACTAACCGAACAAACCACAAGAAAGATTCCGCTTAAAACCATAAATGCGAATGATTCGCCCACGCCCTCACCGCCGAAAGCCTTAATTAACGCTTCCACAACGGGGGTGAAGATAACCCCGCCAAAGCCGAGCGCGGAAACTATTATGCCCGTAACAAGCCCCTTTTTGTGCGGATACCATTTTTGCGCGCAAGCAATGGTGGTGGAATATGTGAAGCCCATGCCCACACCGCCCATTACGCCATAGGTAAACCATAAAAGCCAAGGCGCATTTGCGGTAACGAAAGATGCGAGGAAAAACCCAAGGCTTAAAATCACACCGCCCAAGAGAATAACCGATCTTAGAGGGATTTTGGTGGCAAGTTTTCCGCCTATTACACTGCCGATTGTGAGTGTGGCAAGAAGAAGCGAAAAGGTTAGGCTTGCTTGCGCGCTGTTTCCGCCAAAAAGCGTAACCGCAACCCCAGTTTGAAACAAACTCCACAAATACGCAATCCCAAGCGTAAGCTGAATTGCAATAGCGGAAATTTCAGAAAGAAGCCCTTGCCTTGCAAGCGGTTTTTTACTGCCCTTTTCTTCTGCCACTTCCCTTTTTAAATCAAGCGCGGTGGCATTGTTGTTTGAAACTTCATGAGTGGTTTCGTTTTCCATAACTTCTTCCTTATGCGAACAAAAAACCCTACGGCGTTGTACCGTAGGGTGAATAACTTAATTATTCGTTAGCCTATTCGGTACAACGCGAAACTGCCTTACTAATAATAAGGATAATCAGCGATATTCCGAACACGAAAACGATATTTAACATTTTGTCCTTTTGTAATTTTCTTAATGATAGCACGGCGCAAACCTAATGTAAAGGATTATTTACTGCTTTTTTTGCGATTTTTCGCATTTAAAATTTTGTTTGAATCTTGCCGTGATTTTATTCAGAGTTTTTTAAGTTTTTTAGGTTTTACATTTGTTTTATATGGTAAAATATAATTATGAAAAAGCATATTATTGAAGACGCGCAAAGATGTTTGCAGTGCAAAAATCCGCTTTGTGAAAGCGGTTGCCCTATCGGCACGCCTATTAAAGAGGCAATTCAGCTACTAATCGGAAGCAATCTTAACGAAGCAGGCAAACTTCTTTTTGAAAACAATCCGCTTTCTATCGTTTGTAGCCACATTTGCCCCCAAGAAAACCAATGCGAAGGGCATTGCGTTCTCGGCAAAAAGGGTTCACCTGTTTTTATAAGCGCGATAGAAGGTTATATTTCTGACTATTATTTAAATATCCACAAGCCTGCCACTATCGCGGATAAAAACGCGCCGAAAGTTGCCCTAATCGGTTCTGGCCCTGCTGGGCTTGCCATTGCTTTTATGCTTTGCACGAAGTACCGCGTAACCATTTTTGAGGGAAATGATAGGCTTGGCGGTATCCTCAGATACGGAATTCCCGAATTTCGCTTACCAAAGGACATTGTGGACAGGCTTAGCGACATTTTGATTAAAAGCGGTGTATCCGTCCGCCCCAATACCGCCATAGGTTCAAATTTAACAATAGACGATCTTTTTAGGGACGGCTTTAAGGCAATTTTCATGGGTACGGGGGTTTGGCGTCCGCGAAAGCTAAATATAAAGGGCGAAAGCCTCGGGCATGTTCATTTTGCCATTGAATATTTAAGAAGCCCTGACGCCTATCGCCTTGGCAAGGAAGTAAGCGTGATAGGTGCGGGCAATGTGGCAATGGATGTGGCAAGAACTGCCCTAAGGCAAGGCGCAAGAGAAGTTACAATTTTTTGCAGGGGCGGTGAGGATGCTATTGCCGCAGGCAAATCCGAAGTGCAATATGCAAAAATTGAGGGCGCGAAGATAGAGGTTTTAAAATCCCCCGTGGAAATTACAGACGAAGGCTTAATACTTGTGGATAACGAAGTGAAAATCAATGAGGACGGCACTAAATCAATAATTCCGATTGCAGGCAGTGAAAAACTTCACCCCTCAAGTTCCGTGATAATTGCCGTAAGCCAAGGCCCGCGTTCGGTGGTAATTTCTTCCACTAAGGGAATCAATATTAAAGATAGCGGGCTTGTTGCCGTGGACGAATTCGGACACACTTCGCGCGCAGGGGTTTTTGCAGGCGGTGATGTGGTAACAGGCGCAAAAACCGTGGTTGAAGCCGTGGTTGCGGCGCGAAAAGTGGCGAAGGCGATTGAAGAATATCTTATGCATAATGCGTAAACGCATTATGCAATGCACAACGCACAACGCACAGCGCACAATGAAGGATTAATTCAGAATTAAGAATTCAGAATGCAGAATTATGGATTAATTAACTAATAATGAGATTTAGAATCTATCATTGTGCGCTGTGCGCTGTGCGCTGTGCATTTTTAACGCTTTGCGTTAAAAATTCACCCTCACATTCCCCGTTGTGGCTTTGGCGGTGAGGCTTTTTTCGCCGTCTATCTTGATATAGGGTTTTCCTACGCTTTGGTGATTTAAGTAGCATTTTCCTGTGTTTGCGGAAAGGTGCAATCTGTAATCTGAAAGCGTGCCGTTAACTTTAATGTCAATATCCCCTGTGGTTACCTCTACGGAAATTTTTGGTGAGGTTACACCGCTTAAAGATACCGCGCCTGTGGTGGCTTTTGCGCTAAGTTCGCTACTCGCGGTAACATTTTCACACCTTATGTACCCTGTGGTTGAATTAAGCCTTACCGCGAGGGCTTGAGAATTTGCAAGCCTTATATAACCTGTGGTGCTTTTTACATTAATTTCGTTTGCGGTTATTCCGCCTAAGTTCACATATCCTGTGGTTACCTCAGCTTGAAACTTTGAAAATGCGCCAAGGTTGCTTCCTCTTATATCTGCGGTTTTTGCGCTTACGCTTAATTCGCCGTTAAATCCGCTTGGCAAAAGAATCTTAACCGCAAAAAAACTTGAAGGCAATCTTGCGAAACCTATGAACCCCCATGCTTGCCATTGCTTTTTGCTTTGGGCATCGTCATGATAGATTCTAAGGCTTTCCCCCTGCTGGTTTATCTTAATATCTAATAGCCTAATGTGCTTTTCACTTTTGGGGTAAGATATTGTGATAGCTTCCACATTCGCCCTTTCAATTACCACAGGGCTTCGGCTACCGCCTTCCATGGATATTTTGCTAATATTGCCCTCTGCCGTATATTCTTCCCTTGTAAAATCTTCCGCCACGGCGAAATTGAGGTTTTCAATATCAAACCCTATAACCGAAAAGCCTGCAAGCGCAAGCACCAAACCAAGTGCTATGCACACAACTAAAACTCCTACTAATGCTTTCATAATCTTTCTCCTTTTTAATAAAACCGTTCTTACGCCGATTCGTGCTAATTTAAATTTGAGGATTGGGGCTATTAACCGCCTTGTTCTTTTTTCCGTAAAACGCTTTCGCCGATGCCACCGCGCCTTTTAAAAGATATTTAAGGAATATCTTTCCAAGTTTGTAAGAAATTATTGCAAGAATTCCAAGAACCCCTGTGGCAATAAGCAATCCCCCTGCCGTGAATAACGCCCACGGCGTTCCCTCTGTGGCAGAAAGCACCGCCCCTGGGATAACCGCAAGCAGGCAAGCAAAGGAAGAAACCGCAAGCCCAAGAATCGTACCGCCCACCGCAAACACCGCACTTATAAACAGCACAAAAAACACAATCCCCACAGGAATCAAAATCGGCGCACTAAAAAGCCTTGCAACCATTGCAATGGTACTGCCTTTTTTAGAGGGTGCAGCTTGCAGGTTGCAGGGTGCAGGGTTGGATTGGTGATTGGTGATTGGTGGTTGGTGATTGGTGGCGGAATTATTATTATTAAATAATCCTTCATTCTGAATTCTGAATTCTGAATTCTTAATTAGTCCTTCATTGTGCGCTGTGCGCTGTGCGCTGTGCATTGAAGAAAGCCTTTCCCCCGCAAGTTCAGCTTGAATTTGACGGCTAATCATTCTTATATCGCCAAGGTTATGCACCACGCGATATTCATTTTCGCCTGCCTCAATTTTATCGCTGATAAGTTCGTCATAATAATTTAGCACCCTGTTAAGTTCGTCTGCACTGAACCCTTTTAGGTAAGACGATAGTACACTTAAAAATTCATGTTTGTTCATTTTCGTTTCCTCTTAATTCTTTTATCTAAAATTCGCAATTATAAAATCGTACGCTTTAACTAACTCACGCCATTCTTCGGTGAAGTTAAAAAGTTTTTCGCGCCCTTCACGCGTTATACCGTAATACTTCCTTAGCCTGCCGTTGTGTTCCCTGCTATAGGTAATCAGCGCGCCTTGCAATTCAAGCCTTCTCAAAATCGGATATAGCGTTGATTCACTGATTTCCACCACAGGGGTTATATCTTGAATAATCCTATAGCCGTAAGAATCCCCGCGCATTAGCGAGGCAAGCACTATCGCATTTAACAGCCCTTTCTTTAATTGAACTTCCACGGAATACCTCCCACTGCGGTATATTATACATTGCATAGTATGCGGTGTCAAGAGAATTTGTAAAAAAATTTAAAAATTTTTTGCAGGGCATTTTTCAGCGCACAACGCACAGCGCACAGCGCACAATGAAGGAATCATTTATTGATGAGATTTAGATTCCACCATTCGTAAATCGTAAGTCGTAAGTCGTCATTACTCTTAATGAGATTTAGAATCCACCATTGTGCGCTGTGCGCTGTGCGTTGTGCGCTGTTTTGCGGTTTATGAAATAAACAATAAAAAAGAACCCCGCAAGCAAAGCAAACAGCCCAACATAATATATCGCGTAAAATCCGCTTATCGCACTTGAGTCAATAATGCCGTTAAAGAGGTTTCCTTCCGCAAGATCCAAAATTACATAACTGCCCTGCGGGTTTATAAGCCACCTCATAAAGAATGCGTAGCCCACGGATATGCCCGTGAAAAGAGGGGCTTGCCTTATGTAATGCCTATCAAGTTTGTGGGTAATTAAAAGCGTAAGCCCTGATAGATATAGCAGTGCGTGATTAAAAGTTGCCATTATAAAAAGGAAAGTTCCGTCATTTTCAAAGAGGTATATTGCTGGGGTGGCAATCCCTGTAAGGAAGTAAAAGAACCCTGCCACAGGCGCGCAAAACACGGCAAAATTTATTAGCGGTTTTTTATTGGTAAGCACTGCAAGCGAAAAAACAAAATAGCTGATTGCGCTGAATTCAATAGGCACTTTGTGGTGAAGCCCCACTATTTGCCAATAAATATATTCAGTAATTTTATATGTTAAGAAAAATATTGCTGAGGAATAAAGCAGAATTTTTGACGCTTTTTTGTTATCTTTAAATATGCCGAACACGGCAAGATTTAAGCCTATAAAAATCAGAATTAACAGCAGAGAAAACAGATAAATCATATGTAATTTTATCTTATCACAGTAAAAAAGCCTAAGCAAGCGTGTTTACAAAAAAGGATAAATTCCACCAAAAAACCGCCTCAAAATTGAAGCGGTTTTTGGATTAAAAACTGTGTTCCGATATTAGCCCGAAATTGCTTCCGTGGGGCAAGTGCCTTCACAGATGCCACAATCAATGCACTTGTCTGCAATGATTTCGTACTTGTTATCAGGTGCGGGAACTATTGCTTCTGTGGGGCAAGCGCCTTCACATTCACTGCAACCAATACACTTTTCTTTTTCAATTACATATGCCATATTCAATCTCCTTAAATCTCATGTGTTATCTCATTATAACCTGTTTTAGTTAGCTTGGCAAGCGTTTTATGTTTAATTTTTATCTACGCGGTGAACGGCTGTAACGGCGTCCTGCGTGAGTTCTGTCTTTCCGCTTGAAAATCATGCTAAAGAAGAACAGAATGATTAACAGCGCAACACCGCCGATTGCAAACCCAAGAACATAATTCATATATTCAGGCATTTCAGGAATCCTTAATCCGCCCACGCTTATGGAACGCACAGGGATATAATTCTCTGAATCAAAGTTCTCGCCTGCAAACAGCACCTCAACCACAAACGCTTGGTTCGCGCTTATGCCGTTAAACACATTACTGCTTTGCCCCGGTGCAATTTCATTGCCCTCCAAATCAATCAATCTGTACACAGTGCCTGCGGGCGCATTGGTTGAAATAACATGGATAGTACCGTCCTCATTTCTTGTTACGCGGATATCAATATTAAATTCTGCCCTGTTTATAGTTAGAATTGCACCTATGCGGGCAACCTCAAAGCCGTAGTGCATTATAACAGCGGTAACATCGTATTGCCCTGCGTTCACTGGGAATGTGGTAAGCTGAAGCCCGTCCGACATTCTTATAAAGCTATAGTAAACCGATACGCCCTCTTGGGTAAAGCCTTGCGGTTGCGAACCGAAGTTCACTGCCCCTGGGGATTTCGCATTGCCGTCATACACATATTCTGCGTCCCCCACAACTATTGCATTGAACGCATTGGCGGTAATCCTCAATGTGGTTGTTACCGTTTCAAATGTGTAGTTATCCGCCACTATTGAAAGCACGAATTCGTAATCACCAAGAAGCGTGGGGTTAGCTTCGCTTCCGTCTTTATAATAATTGGTAAACACTGTGATATTCTCAATATCGTTTCCGAACAGCCCCAATATATTATATGTTGCTTGCTTAGCCGTACCGCTGTACTTGTGTTCAAGCCCTGCGATTGACGCGGTAAGAATTGCTTTAAAGATTTCAAAGTGGAACATGGTTTCGCCGTCATAGCTATAGTTTCCGAATTCGTCTTCAAAGCTGATAACCACAATGTATTTGCCTGCACCGCTTGCGTTTTCCACGATTTCATAACCGCTTGGCACGCTGATTCCGAATGCGCCCCCGCTTGCGTTTTTGGGTGCGGGATTTCCTGCATTTACATATGTTTCACGCATGAAAATCATATGCGGAATAACCTTATAATCTTCGTCATACTGCGCAAATAAATTGATATTTGCGTTACCGCCGTTGAAGCTTAATTCGCTAATAAATTCTTCTTTTAGTTCCACTTCGCGTGCGTGAATATCAAAGGAATAAGCGTAAACCTCAGTGAGTTCGCTGTTAGGATTTTGAAGCCTTACTTCCACGCTGTAAGTTCCCACATTACGCACTTGGCTTACTGGAATCTCATTTCCGTTTCTAAAGTACACGAATATTAAATCGCTTGAAATTTCCTCACCGCCGTCAAAAGCGAATGCTTTTAAGGTTTGCGTAAGCGCGCCGATTCCGTTTTCTTTTGCAGAGAACTGGAATGTTTTTCCGTTAGGCGCGTCCGATTCGTCAAGCACAGCTTCCGCCCTGCTTATCGTAAATGTTATGCCCGAAACCACGAAGGGGTGAATTGTGTTAGGCGAAGAAACGGTGAACGAAACAACGAAACTTCCTGCGCCCCTAATTTCCTTACCGCCTAAATCTGCCACGAACGATAAGCCGTGCGCATTGGGCAGGTTGGTTATTACAGGGGTTGTGATTTCGCCGTTGTACACCCTTGTGGCGTTATTGAATAAAAGTTCGGCTTGCAAGAAGTCCTCTGTGTACATTGCCCTTGCAATCACGAACACCGCGCTTAGCCCTGCGCTTGGCATTTCAAAATTAGAATCGTTTACCACAAGGTTAACCACATATTCGCCTGCGTTCACGGGGACTACTTGGGTGCTTAAATCGTCTGAACGGAAGAAGTATTTTTCTAAATCCGCAACGGTGAAGCCGTTTCCTTGGGCATCTTTAAATAAGAAGGAAGCAATGTAATGCTTGCTTAGCCCGTCATACACCACCGCGTTTCCAGTTGCCTCTGCAAGGCTTAAAGCCCTTGGCATAACAACGATTTCAAAAGCGGTTTCGCTTAACTCATAATATGCGTTTGCCAAGGTGTTAAGGCTTAAGGTAACCAAGTACGCGCCTGCGTTCTTAACCGCGCTTGCAACCGCGCCGTTAAGCCTTATATCCTTATCAATAGTAAGGGCAACGCCACTTACAACAGGGAATGCTTGTGTGGAAGCCACCACTTCAAACTCTTCGCCAGAGTAAACGAACTGCGTGCTTGAAGTAAGTGAGGACTGAACCAAAATCTTGCTTATATAAATAAGGATACTAATATTAGCTGAGGACGCGTCAAGCAACACATTACCGCCAACCACATTCACGGTTATGGCGTTTGCACCCACGCTAAGAGGTTGGTTGCTTATGAATCCGCCGAACTGCGTGCTTGCAATAAAGCTGTTCACAATGAATGCGTTATCAGGGAATAAGGAATTAAGAACTGAGTTAATCTCTTCCGTAATACCGCCTTGGAACGCGCTAAACGATGCAAGATATTCCACCCTTTCGCTTTCGCCGATTGAGATATCAATGCTAAAGTTTTCCACCGTAAACGGCGCAACATTTAGCGTGATTACATATGTTGCATTGTAATAAACACTGTTTTCATTGAGGCTTAAAGCGAACAAATCGTTATAGCTGTTCACGGTTAATTCATTAAGATTTACACCGCCGTTTGGTTGAAAGATTAGCCCCTTACTTGCAAAGTTAGCCTCTGCCCTGTTCACGGCAAATGCTCTGCCAAGTTCGTCAATATCATTTATATCAAGGGTATCCGTGCTAACGCTTTCCACGGTGTAATCACTTAAGGAATAAAGTTTTGAAAGCTCAATTTCCGCAAGCACATTAGCACGGCGCATTGTAAGCGTTACGGATAAATCCGCCACCTCATAGTTAGAAGCCAAGCCGTTTAACATTGCGTAAGGGTTATTATCAAAATCGTTTTCCTTATTGAAATCAATTCTGAATTCATAGCCCACACCGCTGATAAATTGAAGCTGTGTAACCGAAAGCGTGATTAAACCAAGTGCCTCAGAGGGCTTAACGAAATCACTTGCATTAGCATGAAGAACATATGCGGAAGCACTTGAGAAATCATTTCCGCCTGCTGTGTAATTGATTACCGCACCGCTGTTAACCGCGCCACCGCCAAAGAAGTTTATGGAAACAGGCAGGTTCTTTTTTGTAACCTCAAACACATATTGGGGAACTGCCGAAGCCACCACATAGTTCACGCTTGCAAAGCCTGCCGAATTGGCTACATATGCAAGGGTGTAAGAATCTGCATTAAGATATTCGTCATTAAGCGGAACGGAAACACCGAAGCCGTTTCTTAAAGTAAGCCCAAGCCTTATTAGGCGGTTATCCGTTTCACCCACCACAAGCTGTTCGCCGAACAAATTAAGCGCGTTGATTTCGGCTATCGTCATGCTTTCAAAGTCAAGATCCACCGAACTTGCGCGCATACTTCCGTACTCGTTTTGAAGGTTCGCAAGCCTGCTTAAGTTAAGCGTGAGTTGCCTCGGGCGGATTTGCACCACAAGCCTATTGCCGTTTGCAAGAAGCAAATAGCTTCCGATTGCCTCAATGTTATCTATATCATAATTCCTTTGCGCGCTTAAATAATTTATGCTTGCAAAGTAGTCGCCCACATCACCAAGAGTTCCCGCGCCTATTCTCTCAAGATTCACTTCCACCGTGCTTCTAACTTCTGCACCAGCGGGAAGGTTCGTAACATTTGCGCCACCGTTAAACACGCTGAAATCATTTAACGCGCCAAGTTCGTCATAGGTAAGGGCGAATGTTCCGCTGTAATTTATGCTTAGAAGCAAGCGCAGAATCTCAATTGGGAAACTGCCGATATCAAGCGCAAAATTAAAGTTTTGGCTTTGGTTTGCGCCTGCTTGAAGCGACCAGAAATAGTTGCCTGCGTTCACTGCCTGCACGCCGTTTTCGTCCGAAGCCGTAACGGTAACGCCTGCAAAATACCCTGCCACATAAGTGCGCAAGTTGCCCTCAACTATATTTCCGTTTAAGTATACTTCATATGAAAGTGCGGTTAAAAGCCTTGTGATTACTGCGCCTGTGTAGTTCGCGCTGTTAGAGGTTGAACCTATAGCAATGTCTATTGTAATCGCTTCAATTACATATGTTAACACCACATTGCCGAAGCTATAATTGGCTACAGTTTCGTCACTTAAATTAACCGTGTAAATGCCTGCGTTTCTAAAGCCCACAGCGGTTATATTATCACCCGCGGGATTCTTAAATTGATACGCGCCTTGCAACACATTGTATATACCTGCGCTGTCCTTTGAATTATCCCATGCGGTAACGCCAAGCATTTCATAATCATTAAGCACGATATATCCGCTTGCGTCAAACGCACGGCTGAATGCTGTTTTGCTGAACGATACAGCGCGCCTTGTGATTGAGAGTGCGCCGTTCACAAACGAAATATTATAGTTATCCGAAGTGAAACCGCCTATGCTGATTACATATGAATCACCCACCGCACTCTGTTCGTTTGCGCTAAGGATTTGGATATTTAGAGTACCGCCTAAGTCTTGATAAGTGTCCTCACCAAGTAACGAATCGCCGATTGAAGTTCTGAAAATTACATTGCTAATGCTTAAAGAAGGATTAGCTTCACCGTACACACGGCTTATGTTTTTGGCTATAACTTGAAGCGAAGCAGGGGTTATTATTTTTGTTTCTGTAAGCCCCGAAACCGCAAGCTGATAGTTATCATTGCTTGGTGCGTTAAAGCCCGTTACGGTTAATGTGTGCGTTCCCACATTCCTAAAATCATTTTGTTCTTGCGTAACAAAGGAAACAACTTCGCCGTACGCAGCGGCTAAAGGAAGGGCAACAGGGTTAAATTTTACACCCGAATAAACCGCCGTTTCAAAACCGCTGAACGAAACGGTAAGAGTGAATTTGGTAACGGTGAGCGTACCGCCCACAAATGCAATATCATAGTTTGGTGAAGAAACACCGTCCACGATAATCTCATATTCCGCCACATTTAAATGCCCCGTTTCGGCAAGCCTTGCGTTAAGCGTGCCACTTAGAACAGAGGCATTTTCGCCCTGTGCAAACGGTGAGAATCCATATGAAAAGCTTGGCGTTCCGCCGTAAACCATGGCGATGTTATCTGCCCTTACGGTTAATGCCATGGGGGCAATGTTCCATGTTACTGAAAGATCAAAAACACTGATTTCATATAGGTTTGTGGTTTCCGCACTTATGGTTGTGGTGTGCGTTCCTGCGTTTCTTGCGCTTGCATTAACTAATTGAATTATATCGCCGTTAACGGTTGCACCGCTTATTGAAACAGTCTTATCTTCGTTGCTGTAAATTGCGTTTTGCGGTAGTAGCCAAGTAACATTTAGGTTTCGTTTATTTACAGTTATGGTTGAACCTGAAAACAGAATGTCATAATTATCTGAAGTCAGCCCGCTTACCGTAACAGGATATGTGCCGGGTACGGAACGCGCGTCAGCCACGGTGGAAATAACTAATTTACTGTTAGTTGCCGTTTCCACAGATTCTATTGTTTGCCCCCCAACCAATCCGCTAACGCTATATTGCAGTACGGGGTTAGGATTGCCGTACTGTCTGCTACCGGCAGGATTGGCTTGAATTGATAGGCTTGCCCTGTTGATTACATATGAAATTTCGTCCACGGAAGGAATTTCGTAATTATTGCGATCCGATAAATCAATAACTTTTGCAGTGTATGTTCCTGCGTTTATTGCACTTCCGCCCGAAACGGTGGTGGTGATTGTTTCGCCGTTTGCAGGGTTGGTAACAGTGGCGGTAACGCTAACCGGCCCACCGATATAAGTAAGCCCTGTATGCCCGTTCCATTGAAGCCCTACCACGCGTTTGGTAATTGTGATTGTGCCTGTGGGGAAAGAGATATCATAGTTGTTAGACGAGAATCCGCTTGGGGTAACCACGCGCTGAGAACCTGCCACGGTGGTTGTGGTGGCATCGTGTGCATAGCTTATTGAACCGCTGAGGACACTAACCGTTTCGCCGTTCACAAAACCGCTTGCGGTGTAGCCAAGCATGCTTGCATTAAAACTGCCGTAATCAGTGGTTACATTGTTTGCCCTTATCGTGAGAGGCGCAGGGAAGATTGACCATGTTTCAGAGGTGTTACCCATAACCACATTGTACCTTGTGAGGGTGGTTTGGATTATGGAAGCGGTGTAACCCCCTGCGTTCGTTTCGGTGTTTCCCGAAAGCAAAATGCTATCACCGTTCACAAGGTTGGTGCTTGACGCGGTAACCGTTTGAGGCACGCCTGTGTAAAGCGCGTAACCATTCCCCGGTTTGTGCCATGTAACGCTTATGCTTCTTCTTTCTATCGTGAGTTGCGCGTTGGTGGTTGAAATTTCATAGTTGCCCGAAGTGAGGGAATTAACCGTTATTGTGTAAGTCCCCGGTAAATCCGTAACAGTCGCATTTGTGGTTGCGCCGTGCGTTCCCCAACCGGTGAGAACCGTGCTTGCTTGTTCGCCGTTCACCAGCCCGGTAACCGTTAGGCTTGGGGCAGGGTTGGCGTCACCGTATTGGCGGGATTGGTTTCCTGCCACCACTGAAAGCGTTGCCCTTGTTATGTTCCATGCTTGGGAAGAGTTAGAGGGTAACGCATAGTTAGAATTTTGAATAGTTGCCGAAGCGGTATAGCTTCCCACATTGGTTGCCTTAGTGTTAGCAAAACTTACCACGCTTGCTTGGCTTGCACCAAGTAAGCCCGACACGGTAGGTTCATGCGTTTGTTCCACACCCGAATAGGGGCGCGAACTGCTTGGCCACGAAAAAACTAAAGGCGCAGGGTTTATGGTGAACGCATAGTTTACCTCACCTATCGTGGTACTGCTACCATTCCTCAGCACCGCCCGCAGTCGGTAACTGCCTGCATTTGTGGGGGCGGTAACACCTATGTTCGTGCCTGCCGAATTTTGGTAATACGGCGAGGTAGACCAAGCTACCCCTGTGGGCAGTCCCCCCCCGCTTGGCAAGGTTACAGTAGGCCCTTGCGCCGAACCGCTGAATGTGTACGAACTACCGCCCGAAATTGTAAAAGATACGAAGTTTGCAGTAAGTGTGATTGCCCTGCCGTTATAGCTTACCTCACCTGCAATTGAGGGGGTTAGCGTGGGGCTTGCGTTGCTTATATAGGTTGCACCTGTAATGTTTGCAGACCAATCTCTAAAGTAATAGTTAGCGTTAGGGCTTGCGGTGTTTGCAAGCATACCAGTAGTGCCGTTAGACGGAAGCGTAACGGCAAGGCTTGTTCTTGTAAGAGAACCGCCCGCACCGCCTGCCGCACCGTTAGTGGTGATGCCATAGGTGTGCGTTGAAGCGCTGTAAGTCCATGTAATTGTAACGCTATTTACAGTTAGATTCGCATAAACCCTCGCCCTGCTTCCGCCTGCTGAACCTGAGTTGCAGGTTGCGTGCTGATAGGATTGGTATTCAAGGCGGATACCCGTCATGTTAGTTGCTGCGGCAAAGCTCGCAGTGTTGCTATTTCTTGCGCCGGTATTTGAGCCGGTAAAGGTGGTTGTGCCACGGCTTGTAACTGTGCCACTTACATTAGAGTATATTTCTGACCAGCCTTCGTATCTGCTCCCGCCACCAGTGCTTCCGCTTATAGAACCGCTCCATATGCCGTTTGTAACCACAGATATATTGGTAATCTTGCCACTAGATATTGCACGCAAAACATCCCCTGTAAATGTAATGTTATATTGGAATCTGAGCATTGCGTGCGCCCTTTTATCATTACCTGCGATAACCGCCTTGTAATCTGATTCCATATCCGCTGTCCAACCGCCTCTTACTGTGGAGTTTGACCAGCTTGCACCGGGAGTCCCGCCGGCATCTATATTCACCACATGGAGTGCGTTGCTACTTGGGGCTGCGTTGGGAATATTTGTGCTTCCGTTGTTGTTACCAGAACGGTTACCCGAAAGATCATGGTTCATACGGCGGTTATTATGGCTATTATTATTGTTATCCCTGCCGTTCCACCCAGGTAAAGCGGCATCTGCCGATTCAATAACTTCTCTATCAAAAATTGCAGGGGCAAGCCGTCCAAGGCTGAACACCCCCATGGTAAATAACAGCGTAAAGCAAATAAACAGCCCTAAGCCAAGCAGTAAATATGCTGATAATCTTCTTTTTGTGTTTGTTTTCATAGTTCACCTCTTTTTCAGCGCGAAGCGCACAATGGTGGTTTTTTTAATAATGATATTTAGAATCCTTCTCGTTTCATGTTTCTCGTTTCATGTTTCTCGTTTCATGTTTCTCGTTTCACACGCTACGCATACGCGTAGCGCGCAGGGTTGGCAAACAATCCGCCCCCCGTGCGGTACTTTTATTGTATCACAGGTTGCGCGTGCGTGCAATAGCAATATATGCGCGCATGAGGGGAAAAAGGTAAAAAATAGCAAAAACACGCGAAAACGCGGTAAAATGAACTTAAACTTATGAATTTTAATGGTAAGATTTACTAAGTTTTTACTAAAAGGCATTATTTCAGCGCACAGCGCACAGCGCACAGCGCACAGCGCACAGCGCACAATGGTGGATTCTAAATCTCATTATTGGTTAACTAATCCATAAATTCGTACTTCGTACCTTGTACTTCGTACCTAAATAAATCATTCCTTCACTGTGCGCTGTGCGCTGTGAATTGTGCGCTATTCCGTAGCCTCAGCTACCAAATTTCTACAAAATCCCGTTATCCCTAAAACTAAACCACCCACCGCTTGGCGTTACAATAACATGTTCGTCCAGCGTGATTCCAAGGCATTCAAGCACATTTTTAATCTTTTGTGTGGCTTCAATGTCGTGGGAAGAGGGTTCTGTACTGCCCGAAGGGTGGTTGTGTGCTAAAATTACGCGTGAAGCACCTGCGGAAACCACTTCGTCTGCAATTTTTCTAATTTCGCAAACGGTAAAATCAATATCGCCGTTAAAAATCTTTCGGCGGATAAATTTGTGGCGCGAATTAAGCGAAATTACCTCAAGAAACTCTGAATTCGTGTCAATTCCCCTTGCGCTTAAGTATTCTTTAAGTTTTTGAGGGGTTAAAATGCTGATATCTTCAACTTCGTCAAGCAAAACTCTTTCATAAAACGGCTGAAACTGCCCAAAGAAATATGCCGCGCTTTTTGGCATTAAAGGAACTTCAAGAAGTTCTTCCTCTTTTGCAAGAATCACACCGCGAAGTGAACCGAACCGCTTTAAAAGCTCTCTTGCAAGCATACCCGTATCCTTGCGCTTTTCAAACGCATAAAGCATGGCTTCAAGGCATTCATGGCTTGCAAGCGCGTCAAAGCCCACTTCGGTTAGCTTTGATTTGGTTCGCTGTCGTCTGCCTTCAGCCATTTACTTTTTTTGGCGGAAACTTCTAACTATCGCCCTTACAGCTTCTTTTTCGGAGGAGGAAAGCGCACACCAGCTATCATAAAGCTCTTGTTTTTCTTTTGTAAGCTCAATGGTGTTATCTTCTGCAAAAAAATCTGAAAGTGTCATTTGAAATACTTCGCAAACTTTTTCAACTGCGGGCAATGAGGGAATCACATCTTTCCCAAACCATTTATGAAGCGTTTGAGGATAGATACCGCTTTCCTGCGCTAACTTATATAGCGACATTCCGCGTTCTGCCCGCAATTTATCTATTTTTGCAACATATTTGTTCATACTTACTTAAGATTATACAACATAACGAACATTAAGTTAATAATTTTATGTATAGAAAAATATCCCCTAAAATTGATTAGTTTCTCACAAATCAATTATACCTAATTGGTGTTAGAATTGCGCTACGGCAAAAAGGCAACACCCCGTTGCCCTTTTCCCTTATCCCTCAAAAACGATTTCAGTCCCAAAAGTATTCCCCTTATCAATAGGGGTAATGGAAACGATTTGTTTGCCTTCGTTTAAAAGCGCAAGTTCTGTAAAGCGCGTTACGATACCAATATCAAATTTACTCATTTTCTTTTTAAGGATAAATTTAAGAGGCCCTCTTCCGAAGTAATCAATATTAACCTTGTTTTCACTAAAGGTTAATTTCCAAGGCTGATCGTTAACAGCAGAGGGGGCAATTCTTGCGGTGCGGGCGATTTTATTATCTTCATTACTCATTTCTAAAACGCTAACGCGCTTAAAATCCTGTTCGCCTTTTCTTAACGGCACTTCGGTTTTGCCGAAAGCTATCATGATTGCATATTCCTGCCGTTCGGTTTTGGATTTGGGGCGCGCCAGCCCAAGCCAAAGCGAACCAAGCCCTTTTGCTTGAAGCCATAAATCAAATTCCTGAATAACGAAACCCGCGTTAATATATTCTAAAGTTAACGGTTCGCAGTAAGCAAGCGCGTAATGCGGTGCGTGGTTATCATTAACCGCTTCGCCTGTGCTAAGTTCAAACCTCACCGTGCAACCGCTTAATTGCTTAATGCCGTTAAGATAATCTTTAATTTCATTTAATTCTAATTCGGATAATTTTTCATTTAAAAATTTTCTTACCGAACGCCTTTTAAACATTGTTTCATATAAGTTCATTTGCCTCATTCCCCTTAATATTTGTTCTGTGATTCCTTTAAAACATACTAACACAAAGGTTGACAAATGTAAACCAATGCCACATAATTAGGTGTGTCCACTGCGTGGATTTAAAAAAATTAGCAATGAGTTTTAGGTTTAGTTTTGGCTTTTGCGGGCTTCGGGCGTACTTGCTGTACGCTAAAAAGCACGCAAAAGGCGGAAATAAGCCAAAAATGCAAGCTAAGGTTTTAAGTCCACGCAATGGGCGCGCCTCATATAATAAAGGAACATGGGAAAATCACAATATATTACAAAGCATGACAAAAGCACTAAAATCGTTCTTCGCGTAACGATTATCGGCATTCTTGCCAACCTTGTGCTAGTGATTTTGAAATCCGTTTTCGGGTTTATTTTTGGCAACCTTTCTGTGCTTTCCGATGCCGTGCATTCTGCTTCGGATTTATTTACTTCGCTTTTTATTATTGTTGCGGTTTTTATTTCAAGCCCCAAAAGGGATAAAGAACATAACTACGGGCATGAAAAGGTGGAATATCTGTTTGTGCTGTTCTTCGCTGTGGTTATTGCCGTGGTGGGCGGGCTTTTGGCTTGGCAGGGGGTTGAGGGAATTGTTTCACCCAAAAAATCCGAATTTAATTGGTACCTTGTAAGCGTAACGGTTGCGTCTATGGTTATCAAAGAGGGGCTTTTTTGGTACGAAATCTATTACGCGAAAAAGACTGGTTCGGAAATGCTAAAAGCAGACGCTTGGCACAGCCGTTCGGATAGCTTATCCTCAGTTGCCGTACTCATTGGCTTAGTTTGCGCGAACTTTATTAAAACCAATATTGCGGAAAGCATTGCGGTACTAATCGTATCCTTAATGATGTTCAAAGTGGCTTATGACATTGCAAAGCCTGCCTTAAATCAGCTTACGGACAGGGCTGCAAGCGATAAAACCATTGAAAAGATTAAAGAAGTTACCCTATCGGTAAGCGGTGTAAATTCAGTGGAAAGCCTAAGAACAAGGCTTTTCGGAAAAAGCATTTTTGTGGATTTGATTATAGGGGTTAACGGAAATTTAACCGTTAATGAAGCGTACGAAATCGCCGAAACCGCACATAACGCACTTGAAGCTACGGAAGAACTTACGATTAAACATTGTGTGGTGAGTGTGAAGCCAAGTAATGAAATATAAAATATAAAATATAAGAACCTGCCTGTGGCAGAACCTTGGTGTCGCCTTGCAGGCTTAACTAAAAATATGAATTATGGAATTTTTTATTAAGAATTTATCTTAATTAGATTTAGAATCCACCATTCGTAAATCGTAAGTCGTAAGTCGTCATTACTCTTAATGAGATTTAGATTCCACCATTGTGCGCTGTGCGCTGTGCGCTGTGCGCTGTGCGCTGTGCGCTGACACATTACGCTTCGTCCCTAAACCACTTCTCAAGTGAATCGTCCTCGGGGTTTGAGGAACTTGAACTTAAGAGGCGGAAAAGTTTTGAAAAGCCTTCTGCGCCCTTAATGATTTTTGGTTCAAGAACAGGGGAAAACTTTTTAAGTGTTTCTTTATTAAAATCTTCACCGATTCCCACAGGGAAAATTTTAATCTCTCTTGATTTAACCATTTCGCTTAGGGCTTTGGCGGATTCTTCGTAATCGTCCGTAGGTTCGCCGTCCGACATTAATAGCATAATAGGCTTATAATGTTCAATATCATTTTCGCGGTAATAATTGCGCCGTGCTTTCAAAAGTTCTATCGCCTCGCTAACCGCCGAACCCATTGGGGTTTTGCCTCCTGCGTACAGCCCCAAAAATTTAATGTTTTCAATGCTTTCGTAGCCCCATTTAACTTTAACCGTGTCGCCGAAAGTGATTATGGCAATATCTGCAATTCTGCCCGCCTTGGGATCGTTTTTTACATAACGCAAAAAGTCCTCAATGTTTTTATTGAGTTCTTTAATCTTCTCACCTGCCATGCTTCCGCTATCGTCAAGAACCATGCAAATAGGAACTTTGCGCGAAATCTTTATCGTTTTTGCGCTGTAATCACCGAAATCAAGTTCGTCAAAAAAATCTCTCATATTAAAATTATCCTCTATTTAAAAAGAAGTTCAGCATTTCCCTGTTAGTTTCCTCGCTTTCCTTATAATCATGGTTAATAACAGGGAAAACATGGGTTAAAGGTTTTTTAGCCTTATCCCAAAAGCGCAATTTATATTCCGCGCCCAAATTATCAAGGATTTTTACAAAACTTTTTGTTTGGAATTTCAAAAAATCCTGTTCGCTACTCGCCACATAAATCGGGGGCAAAAGTTCTTTGTTGGCGCAGTATTTAAAGGATATATCTTTCCTGATATCCGATTTCCTATATCCCTTGCCAAGAATCATTTTAAGCATTCCGCCAGCAGGGGCGAACAGGCGGTATTTATACACAATTTCAAGATCCGTGGCAGGGCAAATCAATCCAAGTGCCTTAATTTTTAATTCAGACGGCTTTTGGTTAAACCTTTCTTGATACCCTTCGCAATTATTTATCATTGAAGCAAGCACGGCAAGATGCCCGCCTGCGGAATCACCCACCACAAAAAAATTATCCTTATCGCCACCGTATTTGGTTATATTTTGATTTGCCCATTCAAGCGCACTAAAAATATCCTTAACTTGTTCTTTCAACGAAACCTCAGGCACAAGGCGGTAATTGATATTAAAAACCAAAAAGCCCTCGCTTGCAATAAACATTCCGAAGTGCTTATTAAGCCTTTTTGTGCCGTAAAGCCAACCGCCACCGTGAATATTGAAAACCACAGGAAGCATATCGCTTGCACCCTTTTGCTTATAAATATCCAAAAGGTGCATAGGATTTTCACTGCCGTTTATGTAAGGAATATCCTCATAAATATCCGCACCCTCTGGCGCAGTTTGCTTTGCGATTCTTTTATTGTCGCACCTCGCCGTGTGATTCCAAAAAGCCTTAAGCATTAGTTTGCTGATTAACATTTGTTACACCTTCTTTAATTAAGAATTCAGAATTCAGAATTCAGAATTGTGGATTAATTAATATTGAAATTAAAATTCCGCCATGTTTCTCGTTTCTCGTTTCACTTTATAAAAATATGCAGGACTTTCGCCCTGCATATATTCTAACATATTTGTAACTAAAAGTTAATCGGAAATTTCCGTGTAGGTGTTTAAATCAAGCGGAAGCCTTGGAACTAAGGACGAAATCGTTTCGCTATACTCTGTTTCGCCCACTGTAAGTTTACCGCTTTTGTACTCTGTGTTATCAAAGTTAAGTGTTATTATTTCGCTTGTTTCGGTATCTGTTTCAAGAGTTAGGGTAACCGTAACCGCCAAGTTATCAAACACTACTGCCACATTGCCTTCGCTGTTAAGTGCGGTGAAAATTATGGCTTTGGGGATAAACAACTCTATATCTTCTTTATACATTGGGTTAGAATAAAGTTCTTCACTCATAACTAAAAACTTCTCAAGCCCTGTGTTAACATAGCTTAACCGCTTACCCAACTCATTATCAATATAGGAATAGAATAGCTTTTCGCCGTTCTTGTAATAATACTTTCCGCTATCCGAATACACCCCGAAAATGTTAGTTTCTTCACCGTTTGTAACGGTTGTTTCGTAAAATTCCATGCCCCAAATTTTGCCTTTTAAGAAATCAAAAATCACCCCGTCATTAACTTCGGGAATATAATCCGAACTTTCATAAGATTCTAAATCCTCAAAAGGGACTATCGTGCTTGCCTCTTTGCTGATATTAACTTCGGAATCAAGACGGCTGTTTATGGTTATTGTTTCGGTTTCGCTGTTTTCATTTTCTGTGGCGTACACAAGCCTTATATCAAGGTTTGTTTTAATGCCTCTTATAAATCCGTCCTGAATTGTAACGATAACTTCGCCCTTTGCATGAGAGTTGCTTTTGTGTTCTTCAGCCATGGTTACATTCTCGCCACCGCCAAACGAATTGTAAAGCCCTAAAATAGTTTCTTCCTCGTTAATCGTGCGTGTTACCGTGGTAATGCCTTCTTTCATTATTCCTGTGTGCTTAGAAAAGGAAATGCCGTCAAAATCAACCATGGATTTAACGAAAGGAATAGATTTTAAGCCAAATATCTCATTTTTTAAGCAAAAATCCACATATTTTTCGGGTATTGCGCGCTTAATTTTGTGGCTATTTTCTTCGCCTGTTTCTTCCTCACTCATATAAAGCACAAAATCAGCGAAATAGGTTTTTGAAGTCCGTTCCCTTTCGGTTTCTTCCTCATAAATATCCTTTTGGATTTCGGCGGTATAAATAACGGGCTTTCCGCCTATTTCTGCCTTATCCGCCCTTGATATAACGCGCGTTTCCTGCTTATCTTTGGTTATTTCCTCGCCGTTATCGGACAAAAATTCCTGAATTTGATTGTACTGCGCGTGAACCCCATAATTATTAAGTGCCAAAGTTTTGTCCTTTGCAGATTCCAAAACGGTGTGTGCGTTTTCAATTTCTTTACCGTGGTTGCCGTTTTTATCGTTGCAAGCAACGGCTATTGCCATCACAAACGCGATAGAAATCAGCAAACTTACAAATAATTGTAGTTTTTTCTTCATAAACCTCCAAATGTTTGGTTTAGTATTAGCAAATATTAAAAATGTATGCTATCATATCACCAAATGCCATTACTAAAAAGGAATTGCTATGAACAAAGTTTTTTTATGTAAAGAAATTGCCAAGGGTGAAACGCGCGTTGCTTTAAACCCTGCCGATGCCAAAAAGCTTATTGAACTCGGATATGAACTATCCGTGCAAAGCGGTGCGGGTGCTGTGGCAGGATATAAGGATTCGGAATACGAATCCGCAGGTGCAAGCCTTGTGAAAACGCTTAAAGACGGCTATGCTTTTGCAGATATTATTATAAGGATTAACAAGCCCGACAGCGTGGCAGGAATTAAGGAAAACACATTGCATGTTAGTTCGCTTGATGTTTTTAACGAAACAGGGCTTGTGCAGGATTTTGCAAAAGCAAATGTGAAAGCCGTTAGCCTTGAAATGATGCCCCGTTCCACAATAGCGCAAAAAATGGATATTCAAAGTTCGCAAGCCTCTCTTGCAGGCTATTATGCGGTGATTCTTGCTTCCTCACGGATTCCCAAAATCTTCCCCATGATGATGACGCCTTCGGGAACAATACCCCCCGTAAGCATTTTTATTATCGGCGTGGGCGTGGCTGGGCTTCAAGCTATTGCCACAGCTAAGAGGCTGGGCGCAAGGGTTTCCGCATTTGACACCCGCCCCGTGGTGGAAGAAGAAGTGAAATCCCTCGGTGCAAAATTCGTTAAAATTGATTTGGGCGAAACAGGGCAAACAGAACAAGGCTACGCCAAAGAACTAACCCCCGAACAAATTGAAATTCAAAGAAAAGCGCAGGCAAAAGTTTGTGCCTCGTCTAATGTGGTTATTACCACAGCTAAGGTTTTCGGACGCAAAGCCCCCTTACTTTTAACCAAAGAAATGATAAGCCAAATGAAAAGCGGTTCAATTATTATAGATATGGCGGTTAAGACGGGCGGAAATGTGGAAGGTTCAGATCCCGAAAGAGATGTGGTTCTTGAAAACGGCGTAACCATAATCGGCGGTGATTCTCTTGAACGCTTTGTGGCAAAGGACGCAACGGATATGTTTTCAGGAAATATCCTTGCTTTCCTCTCTCACTTTTGGAATAAAGAAGCTAAATCTTTCAACCTTGACACCGAGGACGAAATTATCAGCGGTTGCTTAATAACCGCAAACGGCGAAGTTGTGAACAGCAGGGTTAAGCAAGTGTTGGGCAACGCTTAAGCGTTGTAATTCAGAATTAAGAATTCAGAATGCAGAATTATGGATTCTAAATATCATTAATAATATAATCTGTCATTCGTAAGTAATAATCAATCCGCAATTCTTAATTCTGAATTCTGAATTCTTAATTAAAAAAATAAGAGGTAAATATGGATTTCATGTTGTTAATTTTCATTTTTGTTATCGCCGCATTTTTGGGGGTGGAACTTATATCCAAAGTTCCCTCTCAATTGCACACACCGCTAATGTCTGGCACGAATGCGATTTCGGGCGTTACTGTGGTGGGTGCGCTTGCAATGTGCGCCACGCAGTTCACAGGCTCGCTTGGCATGGTTCTTTCATTTATTGCGGTGGTTCTTGCCACAATCAATGTGGTTGCGGGATATATCGTTACAGATAGAATGCTCGGAATGTTTAAAAATAAGGGGGCGAAATAATTATGTATTTAAATATCGCTTACATGGTTGCATGTGTTCTTTTTATTATCGGTATCAAGAAGCTATCTAAGCCAAAGAGTGCGCGCCAAGGCAATATGCTATCCGCAGTGGGTATGCTTATTGCGGTTGTTGCGGTGTTCTTTGATAACGATGTGGTTAAATCTTGGGATACCTCAAATTGGTTGCAAAACGGATATTTGTGGATAGCTATTGCTATCGCGATAGGTTCTGTAATCGGTGTTATTTGGGCAAAAAAGGTTAAAATGACTAAAATGCCCGAATTGGTGGCAATTCTTAACGGAATCGGTGCGCTTGCGTCTGCGTTCGTTGGGTTTAGTGAATTTTTGAAAGATAACACAGGCGGAAACGCGGTAACCGCGGTTTCCATAGGGCTTGCAATACTTATCGGCGCGGCAGCTTTCACAGGTTCAATTCTCGCGTGGGGCAAACTTGCAGAAAAAATCCCGGGGAAAGCCATTGTGTTCAGAGGGCAAAACGCTTTGAACGCGCTTTTAATTCTTGTGGCGGTGGCGTCAATTGTGCTGTTTGCAATCCCCTCTCTTGATGTTCAAATTAAAGTTATAGCGGTTTATGTGCTATGCGCGATTTCCTTAATCTTCGGTGTTACGCTTGTTCTGCCTATCGGCGGTGGCGATATGCCCGTGGTAATTTCGCTTATAAACAGCTTGACTGGTGTGGCAGTGGCAATGGTTGGCTTCATCCTTTCAAACACCGTTCTTGTGGTTACGGGTTGCTTGGTGGGTGCGTCAGGAATAATCCTAACCCTTATTATGTGCAAAGCCATGAACCGTTCTATCGGCAACCTCTTATTCAGCGGATTCGGTTCTGATAAGAAAACCGCAGGAAAAGGCGGTTCGGCAGGTGCAGAACCAAAATCAATTTCGGTTGAAGACGCGTATGTTATGCTTGAATCCGCAAGTTCGGTTGTTTTCATTCCGGGGTACGGCATGGCGGTTGCGCAAGCCCAACACGCGGTTAAAGAACTTTCTGCAAAACTTGAAGAAAACGGTGCTGAAGTTAGCTTCGCCGTTCACCCTGTGGCAGGGCGTATGCCGGGGCATATGAATGTGCTTTTGGCTGAGGCGGATATTCCTTACGAACAGCTTAAAACCATGGAAGAAATCAATCCCACCATGCCCACGCAAGATGTGGCAATAGTTATAGGCGCGAACGATGTGGTTAACCCTTCCGCCGAAACGGATAAATCTTCCCCCATTTACGGAATGCCGATAATCAAAGCCCACGAAGCAAGAACCGTGTTTGTTCTAAAGCGCGGAAAAGGAAAAGGCTTCTCAGGCATTGAAAACGAATTATTCTCACGCCAAAACGCACTTATGATTTACGGCGATGCAAAGGCAACCATTTCTTCACTTGCAGGGGAATTTAAGGCGGAATAACCTTAAAATGAAAAACCAAAAGCTTCTATTGTTCTGCCAGCTGAACTAAAAGTGTGCGCAAGTCTTGACAATTAAGCCTTGGTTTTGCTAAAATGAATATAGGAAGTGCGCCTGTCGCGGTTAAATATATCCTGATAAGCGTAAGTTTCCTGCAAACGAAGCATACTTATAAATAGGAAGAGAAACAAACAATGAATACTGATATTATGGAAAGGGCTTACATTACACCCATTGTAACGCACAAACATATTGATTTTATTGAAAAAAACCCTCACCTTCACAGGGGTAGCGTTTTGCTTGCAACGGCGCGAATTTTTACTAACGATGAATTGGAACACTTGCGTTGCAAAGAGTTTGAAAAGATTAGAACAAAGAAGAGGAAATAGCCTTGTTTACAAAAGCTGAAATTGAGGATATTTTAAGCCTTTACAGAGAAACGAAAGCCTACATACTTAATGCCGAAACTTTTTCGGATAAAGGCTCGCCGACACTTGCGTACGAACTTAGAAATAGCTATGACCATTTTTTGCGTGCCGCTCAATACAGAATCCATAAACAGGAAGAAAAGGCTTTAGAAGCATTAAGTCATTCTAAAAATCACATAGTAAGAACTCTTTTTGACGCTATTGAGATGCACTTCCTTAACATAAAGTCCGCAATAATTGAGTTGGAAAATAATTACTCTTTTGGCTTGTTGATTCTCGCGATGCCTGACTATATTGAAAAGGTGCGAACCAAATTTGAAGAACTTGCTATTGAGTTTAAAAAACTAAAAACAAAAAAGGAAGTAGAAGCCTTTGTTCCTTCGCAAGTTTTAGAAGATGGCAAAAAATATCTAACCGAAAGCATAGAGTTGTCTGACCTTTTAAAAACAAAACTGCAAACGCTGAGTAGGCTTAAAAAAGAAGAAGAAAGTAGGCGCAAAAAAGATACAACGAAAAATATACTAATCACGGTTATTGCTGGCGCGGTAATGACTGGTATAGGCTTTATTATGGGGTACTTCATTCCTTGATTCGCTTAAGCAAATCACAATCACCGCCCACCGCATTTGGTGGGTTTTGTTTGTGTGGGTTAGCTTGCTGTGCCGTTACTTTGCCACGGGTTTCACCCGTGGTTATGCACATTGCGCCCCCTTGGGTTTCACCCAAGGTTATGCATATCCTGCCCACTACGGGGCAGTTGCGGAATTATTAATGAGATTTAGATTCCACAATTCGTACTTCGTACCTAAATTTGCCTTAAAGTCCGTTTTCGTTAAATATCTCAACCGCCGTAATACATACTTCAAACGCTTTCTGCATACATTCAACACTCAAGTTATCCGCATTATCAAGCCTTGTGTGGTAAAAGGGCGCGGGGGTGTGTTCCATGCCGAGGATTGCCACGGCAGGAATGCCCTTTTGCGCGAATGCGGCGGCATCGGTTGAACCAAGGGGTACGCCTTTGTGGGGCAGGGGTTTATCAAAGTGCTTTTCGGCAGATTTGTCTATCAGCTTTACGGCGCGTTTATCGTGCTTAACGATTCCGTTTAAATCCTTAGATATAACTTGAAAATGTTCAAGTTGCCCCAAGGTTTCAAGCCCCACAAACACCGTTTCCACATTTTTATCTTTAAGCAAACTTAAATTTTGCTTTACAAAGGCTTTTGCACCGCGAAGTCCTGCCTCTTCACTGCCTGTGTTAAGCGCGCAAACTTCGGTGTTTTCATAATTGATATTGTTATCTTTAAGGTATTTAAGTACGCAAACCGCCACAAGTGAGGCACTTAAATTATCGTTAGCACCGTCTACCACCGTTTTAAAATCAATAAAGAACAGAATTAAAAAGATAAACGGCAGGAAAGCCACTGAGATTCCGAAGAAAATCCATTTGTGCATATCGGTGTAACTACCAAGCATTTTAAAATGAAGCGCGGTGATACTCATGGCAAGCGAAACCAAGATTCCCACTATGGCGGTAACAATTAACAGCTTTGCAGGTTTTGCGCCGAATTTATGCCCAAGAGTCATTTCGTAAGCGGAATCTGCGTGTCCGCCGAAGATTATCCGCCTTTTAACTTCGCCCAAGGGGGATTTAACCGCGTAAAGGTTTACCGAAGTTTTCTTTTTGAAAAACGGGTTAAGCACAAGGCGGTATAAAATCATGTGCGACACGAAGAAAAAGAGTGAAACCGCCACCGCCACAATAAGTGCGACAGGGTGAAGCAAGAACAGCCCTATTCCTATCGCCATTAAAAACGGCAATATTTTAGTGAAAATAAGGAATGCTTTGGGCGCAACCTTAAAATCTTGAAGCGAAACCTCATTCGCCCAACCATTTTGCTTAATTTCCCCTGCAAGGTATTCTTGAGAATCCCTCTCGCCCTTACTGCCCGGTTCGCGCTTGCCAAAACTTTCGCAAATGTGCCTGATTTGTTCTTCCGCATAGTCTGCGTACTGTTTTGTGTTGTTTGTCATTTTTTTGTCCCCCTCTTGTTGTTTAATTCAGAATTATTTTTCAGCGCACAGCGCACAACGCACAGCGCACAATGTTGGATTCTAAATATCATTATTGATTAGGCAACAGGCAATAGGCGCGGAATTATTATCAATATTTCCTTCACTGTGCGCTGTGCGCTGTGCGCTGTGCGCTGATTTATGCTATTTCGCAAACCCCGCTATTATCATCATAAACTGCCCTAACTGCCCCCCGAATTCGGGTGCGCCGTCCATAATAAGTTTGCTTTCGGCGGTGTAGCTAAGCATATCCGCTTTTTGTAGTAAGATATTAAGCGCGCTTTCAATGCTATCAAACCTCATGCGGAAAAACGGCATACACCTTTCATATTCGCCCCTGCCCGCTTTGCTGTTGCCTGCTTTCACGCGAACCCAAGCGGAAACCTCGGGCATTCCGTTAACTGCAAAAGCATAAACCCTATCAGGGCTTTTTTGCGCCCATTCTTTAACTTCGGGGTGTCCTGCTTTATTTAATTGGCTGATTCCGCCCGAAAGAAGATAAAAATATAGCTTAACAAGCAAAACCCTATCCGCCTCTTTCTTTGGCAAATCCTTTGCCTGCAAAAGCGATGCCATTTTCAAAAGCAACCGCATTACGGATATAAACGCGCCGAAATTCTTCATTGCGCCCTTAATCTTGGGCAATTTCATGGTTTTTCCTGCCATAAAGTTCACAAAATGATCTATATTCGGAAAGGACAACTCTATATCGGGGCTTTCATGCACACTAAGCACGGTTTTAAATTCACCGCTTTCAATCACGAAATGCGTGGCATACTTCACCCCCTCGTCTATCGCAGAAAGCTGTAACACAAAACTTTTGCCTTTAAGCTTTAAGCCAAGTGGCGTGTCCGTAGCCACCACTTTAAGTAGCGGTATTGCTGATTTAAAAAATATTGAACTTGCGTATTTTTGATTATCTGTCATGATTTTTTTGGTGATTGGTGATTTGTGGTTGGTGGTTGGTATTTCAGCGCACAGCGCACAACGCACAGCGCACAGTGAAGGAATTATTTATTTAGATACGAAGTGCGAATTGTGAATTACCTAATTTTCAGTTACCGACTGAAAAATTGCTTGTGTTAATTTGTTAATAATGAGATTTAGAATCCGCCATTGCGCGCTGTGCGCTGTGCGCTGTGCGCTGATTAGTGCGGAACGCGTTCCGCACTAAATATCATCACTCCAATCCTCGTCTGCCTCAAAGTCTGCCTTTAAGAGTTCGCCTGCGTTTTTAACTATGCCGTTAGCGTCTATCTCGTGCATTGCCATTAAATCTTCGTGTAGCCCGATTGGGGAAAATTTATCTTGAAGCCCAAGCATTCTGAACGCACAACCCTTTCCGCTACCTGCAATAACTTCAGCTACCGCACTTCCCAAACCGCCGATAACGGAATGATCTTCCACGGTTATAATTCGGCGCGTATCTTTAACTGCCGATAAAATAGCTTCTTTATCTATTGGCTTAATTGTGTGAATATTTAAAACGCGTGCTTTTATTCCGCTTGCGTTTAAAATTTTGGACGCCTCGCGTGCTTGGAAAACGCAAGAACCTGTGGCGATAATCGTGAGATCCGTTCCCTCGCACACCTTAACCGCCTTGCCGATTTCAAAGCCGTAATCTTCCTTATCATAAAACACATTGTCAAATCCTCTGTTAATGCGGATATAAAAAGGGCCGGGGGTTTTGTGCGCCATTTTAACTGCGTTTGCGGTTTCAATTCCGTCTGCTGGGATAATAACCGTCATGTTCACAAAGGAACGCATTACCGCAATATCCTCAATCGCATGGTGGGTTGAACCTGCCTGCCCGAAAGAAGTTCCGCCGTGCGTGGCGATAATTTTCACATTCAAATTTTGATAGCAAACATCCGAATGCACTTGATCCGCACACCTTAAAGAGGTGAAAACGGAAAATGACGAAACGAAAGGTATCAGCCCTGCTTTCGCCATGCCTGATGCCATGCCGATCATATTTTGTTCGGCAATCCCCACATTGAAAAATCTATCGGGGTATGCGTCCCCGAACATTCCTATTTTTGTGGACTGCGCAAGATCCGCCGTAAGCGCAACTACTTTTTTATCCTTCGCTCCCAATTCCACCAAGGTTTTTCCGTAAACCTCTGAGGTGGATAGCTTTGTGGTTTCCACTGCCGTGTAAGTTAAACTTCCTGCCATAATTCCCTCCTATGCCTTAATTCTTTTTTCATGGTAAGCCTTTAGGCTTAAGTTTGCTTCATTATACTTCTTTTCGTCTATCGCGCCGTAATGCCAGCGGTAATCGTCTTCCATATAATTGATGCCTGCGCCTTTAATTGTGTTTGCGATTATCACAGTGGGTTTTTCCGCCGTCTTCGCACCGTTTTTGGCTTTTTCAAGTGCGGAAACAAGTTCGGGAATGCTGTGTCCGTCCACTTCCACCACTTCAAAACCAAAAGCGCGCCATTTATCCGCAAACGGTTCAAGTGCCATAACGCTTTCGGTGCGTCCGTCTATCATGCACTTGTTGCGATCAACAATCGTAACCAAATTTGTAATCTTAAAGTGGCTTATTGCCATTGCCGATTCCCAAATCGCGCCTTCGTTACATTCGCCGTCCCCAAGAATGCAATAGGTTATATAATCCTTATTATTTATCTTCCCAGCCAAGGCAATGCCCGAAGCCATGGAAAGCCCGTGTCCCAATGAACCTGTGGAAGCGTCTACCCCTGCAACCTTGTTAGAGTCCAAGTGGATTCCCAGCTTTGAACCTGTGAGGTTAAAAGTTTTTAAATCCTTTTTATCAATAAAGCCAAGATCGGCAAGAACAGAGGCGTGCGCAATGCCTGCGTGTCCTTTACTCATAATCATTCTGTCTCTATCTTCCCAATTCGGATTTTTAATATCAATTTTCATTATCTTGTGGTATAAAACCGCCAAAATATCCATTACACTCATGCCACCGCCGATATGCCCCGAACCTGCGTCATAAGTGGTTAACAAACACAAAGCGCGCAAATCCGCCACTTTTTGTTCAAGCCTTAGAAGTTCTTGTTTGTCCATTATCATTCTCCTTATATTCTTTTTCTCTATTAGTCCCCAAAGAATTTTGGGTTGTTTTTTCTTGTAACTTTAAATGCCTCTTCGGCTACTTCGCCTGTGAAATTGATGTCGCTATCCGTCATTGCCATGCAGGTGAAGTGGTTGTGGTGGTTTGTTAAAAACACACCTCTCTTAACGCATTCCGCCACCCATTGTTGGTGAATTATTTGGGAATAATCATTTTTAAGCATTAAGTAAAAAAGCGCGGGTTCGCCCGATACTTCCACCTCAAAGCCGTGCAATGCCCCTGCTTTAACTATAATATCGGTAACCTTTTGCCCCGTTTCCTTTAAAAATTTGGGTGCGTTAAGTTTTTTAAGTTTGTTAATATTCGCAATTGCCGCCGCCATTGGCGCGGAAGACATCCAATAGCTTCCCGTGAACATTATTGCACTTGCCACTGGCTTTAAAAAATCCTTACCGCAAAGCGCGGAAATGTTATAGCCGTTTGCGATTGCCTTGCAAAAGCAGATTAAATCCGCCTCAAATCCGTAAAAATGATCAGAACCTGCCAAATCAAGCCTGAATCCGCAACGGATATCGTCTATGATAAGCACAGAACTGTGCTTGGTGCAAAGTTCACGCACGCGTTGCCAATAGCCGTTTGCAGGGGTTACATTTGTTTTAAAATTTCCGTGCATATACGGCGTGCCGATAAATCCCGCAATGCTGTCCCCGTGTTCGGCAAACACTTTTTCAAGGGCGGTAAAATCATTAAATTCAATGTAAAGCGCGTTTCTTATATCGTCCTCAATCACGCCTGCATTATCAATTTTTTGACACCACGGCATAACCCCGTGGTAAAACCCGTTCACAAACACTATCTTTTTGCGCCTTGTTGCCTCGCGCGCGATCATAATAGAATAGCTTGTGGCATCACCGCCGTTTTTCATGAAATATGCCCAATTTGCAGATTTCACGGTATCCACCAAAAGTTCCGCAAGTTCCACCATTTTAAAAGACGGTAAGGTTAAGCAATCGCCGTCTGCAAGCTGTTTTTTAAAAGCCTCGTCTACATCGGGATCACCATATCCAAGCACGCTTGGGCCATAGGCGCACATATAATCAAGAAATTTATTTCCGTCTGCGTCCCAAAAATATTGCCCTTGCGCTTTTGAGGCAAAAAACGGATACGCTTCCACAGGCGTCATGCAACCTGAAGCAGGGCCTAAATGCCCATAAACCCCGCTTGGTATAACCTTAAGCGCGCGTTCAAAATATTCTCTTGATTTTGTGTAATCGTTTAATTTGTTTTGCATTATAAATCCGTAGCCTCTCTTTAATCCTTAAGATAGATTGATACTCTGTTCAATATATTGTTAAGGTTCATCATTATGGGAAAATAGCCCTTGGTTTCAAGCGTACCCTTGCCGATTTCCGCCATGGCGTCCTTTTCGCCACTAAATACGCCTTTTGCCGTAGCCAAGCTATCAAAGCGCATGATTGCGCGCGGGTTAGGGCTTTCCGATTTAATTAAGGAAAGTTTATTTTCTTCTGTGCGGATAGTTAGCTTAACTTCGCCTGCCTCAAAACTTAAATCCCCGTTTGGAATTCTTTTTGCGGAAGTTTTGCCCACAGGATCATGGTTGCCGATTTCACAAATCGCGCCTGCCACCACACTGCACATAATCTTGGTGCTGATTTCGCTAAACTCTTTATCTTCATGCTTTTCGGGCGGGGCTTTTAAATAGCTTTCAAGCATTGCGCCAAGTTTTTTAAAATTATTAAGCACAAAACCAAGTTTTAAAAACCCTTTTATCGGCAAAGGGTTGCCCTTGCCGTTTGCCATATCGTTAAGTGCCTCGGGGCTTTTAAACCAAAGCGTAACAGAGGGTTTTGCACTTTCGGGCAAAATTTCGCACTTTCCGCCAAAAAATTTAAACACCGCTTTGGGGCCGTTTTTAACAGAAAATTTAATAAGCACAGGCTTTTTGGGCGAAGCAAGCGCAGTGGCTTCGCTATCCAAAGCGCAAAGCGTTTCAATCGCGCCGAAAACCGCGAAGAGGTTTATGTAAGAGAGAGTTAGTGTGTCTTTCAATTTTGGAACTCCTTTTTTAATTCAGAATTCAGAATGCAGAATTATGGAATTATTTATTTAGGTACGAAGTACAAGGTACGAAGTACGAATTATGGATTAATTAACTAATAATGAGATTTAGATTCCTTCATGTTTATCGTTTATCGTTTCTCGTTTCTCGTTTCATATTCCATTATATACCATTTTTTCGCTTCCGTAAATAGGGAAAATCGCAATAAAAGTGCAATAAAAGTGCGGTTGCTTGCTTTTGGGGTTAAAAGAGAGTATAATTCCTGATAATGCGTAAAGCGCGGTGAGAGAATGGATTTTTATAATCAGAAAGAACAGCTTAAAGAATATTTAGCGTCCTTAAGAACTTCAGAGGACGCGCTTAATGTTTCCGCGCTTAACGCGGAACTTTCCGCAATTAAAATTAAGCAGGAAAATCCTGACTATTGGCAAAATGCAGACGAAGCGAAAAAGGACGGGCAAAGGCTATCCTTCATTGAAAAAAAACTTGGCGCGGTGAGTGCGCTTAATGAAAAAATTAAGTACCTTAGCGAACTTTTTGAACTTGCCGAACTAATGCAGGATAATGAAGTTAAAGCGGAAGCGGATTCGCTTTTGGTTGAGGTGGGAAAAGAAAGCGAAGCGTTGTTTTTGGAAACGCTTATGAACGGAAAGTACGATAATTTAAACGCAATTTTAAGCCTGCACGCAGGCGCAGGCGGTACGGAAGCGCAGGATTGGGCAGAGATGCTTTACCGAATGTATTCCCGCTATGCAGAACGCGCAGGATTTATAGTTACAGAACTTGACAGGCTTCAAGGGGACGAGGCAGGCATTAAAAGTGCCTCGTTCTTAATTTCGGGAAACAACGCGTATGGGTTCCTAAAAGCCGAGAAAGGGGTACACAGACTGGTGAGAATAAGCCCTTTTGATTCCAATAAAAGAAGGCACACTTCGTTCGCTTCTCTTGAGGTTATGCCCGAAATTTTGGATAGTAATGAGATAACCATTAACCCAGAAGAACTAAGGATAGACACCCTTAGAAGCGGTGGCGCAGGCGGACAGCATGTGAACAAAACCGAAAGCGCAGTGCGGATTACCCACCTGCCCACAGGCATAGTAACCCAATGCCAAAACGAACGATCTCAAATCCAAAACCGCGAAACCGCCATGAAAATGCTGATTTCCAAGCTAACCGAAAAGCGCGAAAGAGAACTGCTTGAAAGAGATCAAAGCATAAAGGGCGACATTAAAAAAATTGAATGGGGTTCACAAATCCGTTCGTATGTCTTTTGCCCTTACACCCTCGTAAAAGATCACCGCACCGCCTACGAAAACACAAATGTGGGTGCTGTTATGGACGGGGACATTGAGGGGTTTATTTTTGATTATCTTAAAAGAGTTTAGTGAAGACGGCTACGCCTTATGAAGTCGCGTGCGCTGCACGCTTGTGAAGACGGCTACGCCTCATGAAGACGCTACGCTTATGGAGCGCGGGCGCGCCCGCATGAACTGATTAAATTTAGCATTCCTTCATGTTGCAAAGCAACACTTCACAAGTGAACGAAGTGAACGACTTCACAAGCAAACTTGTTTGCGTCTTCACGCGCAAAAGGCGCACTTCATTAATATTGCATTCTGCCGAAAGCAGAATGTAATTATTCATTGCGCATTTTGTTTTTATAATATATAATTATTTATAACACAAAATATGAAGTGAGGAATTTTTATGAAAAAGAATTTTGAAAAGATTGTATCTATCGCACTCGGCACGATGTCTTTGATTTTCGTGGTTGCTTTGTTGATATTTATTTTTAACACCGATGCCGCTATTGAGGCAAATAATTCAGTGGTTCATGCCCTGTTTGTGGTTTTCTTTGTTATCTTTGCCGCGCTTACCGCACTCAATATCTATTCCGCTTTCACGGATAATGACAAGGTAAACCAAGTTTTGATTTTCAAATCCAAGGGTGGCAAAACTGAGGCGACAGTGGGCGTTATCGGCAAACTTTCCAAGAAAGCCGTTACCATGGCAGGCGGGGTTAAGGTTGGCAAGCCTCACCTTTTAGTAGACGATAATTTTGAAGTTACCATGAGGATAGCTATAAAATTAACAGACGAAAAGGTGGAAGCAGTTGTGCCTGTTATCCGTGAATCCCTTGAAATTGCGTTTGCAGAAGAACTTGGGCTTAAGTTTAAAGCTATAGACTTTAAGGTTACAAGCATGAAGAGTAAAAAAGCGAAAGCTGAAAAAGCGGAAGATAGCCCTGCTAAATTTTATAATGAAGAACCTGTTCTTGCCACAACTGAGGACATTGTGCCTTTTGAAGTAAGTTCGGCTTACGATAAGTTTGCAGAAGAAAAAGCAAGCGAAATTAAAGCGGAAGAAATTATTGCAGAAGAACCTATTGCCCAAGAAGTAGCAGAAGAAGCAGATACGGACAAATAACCCTTTAAAATACCAAAATGAACGATTTAAAACTAATAGCCGAACGCATTAAATATTTAAGAGATATTTTCGGGCTATCCCAACCTGCCATGGCTGAAGTGGCAGGCGTTAGCCTTGAAGAATACGCGCTTTACGAAGAGGGTAAGGCGGATTTCACCTTTAGCTTTTTGCAAAAACTTGCCAAATTTTACTCTGTGGACATAGTTGAGATTATATCGGGCGGTTCGCCCAAGCTTTCGGGCTTTCAAGTTATGCGTGCGGGTGAGGGCATGCCTTTTGAAAGGCGCAAGGGGTTTTCCTACTTACATAAAGCGTCCAAGTTTAAGAATAAACTTGCCGAACCCTTTGTGGTTACCGCGCCTTTTAACGCAAGCATTAAGGAATTAAGCCTTTCTGCGCACAATGACGATGAACTCAATTTTATTTTAAAAGGTAGCCTCAGATTTAAGATAGGTGATTACGAAACCGTGCTTAATGAGGGTGATTCCGTTTATTATAACGCGCTTGTACCACACGGAATGTCTGCCACGAACGGCAAAGAATGCACATTTTTATCCGTTGTGGTTAAAAAAGATTTGGCGGATAACGGCATTGCCACAGTGATAGGCGCAGACGAAGTTAAGAAAATTAAGGATAAAACCGCAATTTACCGCAAGTTCGTTATTCCCGAAGAAAATGAAAAAGGTAATTTAACCAAAATATCATTTGATATCCCCACAAATTTTAACTTCGCTTACGATGTGGTAGACGCCTTGGCTAAGAAATGCCCCGATAAGCCTGCCATGCTTTGGGTGGGCGCGGATAAAAATGAAAAAGTTTTCACATTCGCGGATATGAAAAGGCTATCCGATAAATGCGCTAATTTCTTTTTATCTGAGGGCATAAAGAAGGGTGATAAAGTTATGCTTGTGCTAAAACGCTATCACCAATTTTGGCCTGCGATTCTCGCGCTTCATAAAATCGGCGCAATCGCGATTCCTGCCACCCACCTTTTAACTAAAAAGGATTATCTTTATAGATTTGAGTCCGCAGGGGTTAACCATGTGGTTATCACTTCAGACGGCGATGCCACGGCGGAATGCGAAGAAGCGGGCAAAGAATATAAGAAGATTGATAAAAAATTCATAGTGGGCGCGGATAGAAAGGGTTGGATAAATTTTGACAGTGGTTTGGAATCGGCAAGCGAAAGCCTAAACCGCATAAATAATTTTGCGGACGATCTTATGCTTATGTACTTCACCTCAGGCACAACGGGCTATCCTAAAATCACCGCGCATTCTTACAAATACCCCCTTGGGCATTTAATAACCGCCAAATATTGGCAAAATGTGGATCCAGACGGTTGCCACTTTACCGTGGCGGACACAGGTTGGGCAAAATCTGTGTGGGGTAAACTTTACGGACAATGGCTTTGCGAAGCCTGTGTATTCACTTACAATATGGAAAAGTTTGTGCCTCAAGATTTGCTTGAAATGTTTGCAAGGTATAACATTACCACATTTTGCGCACCGCCCACCATGTACCGCTTTTTCATAAAAGAGGATTTATCAAAATATGATTTATCCTCATTAAAGCACTGTTGCATTGCAGGTGAAGCACTTAACCCCGAAGTTTACGAACAATGGCAAAAAGCCACAGGCTTAAAGCTAATGGAAGGTTTCGGGCAAACTGAAATGACGGTTTGCGTGGCAAATCAACCCGCAGACGAACCAAAACCCGGTTCAATGGGCAAGCCCATGCCTCTTTATGATATTGCGATAGTTGATTCGGATAACAAGCCCGTGAAAAGCGGTGAAATCGGCGAAATCGTGATAAGAACTGATAAAGGCGTTCCCCCCGGAATGTTTTTAGGATATTATAATGACGAAACGGCAACCAAAAAGGCTTGGAACAAGAATGTTTACCACACAGGCGATGTGGCATGGCAGGACGAGGACGGATATATTTGGTATGTGGGCAGAACGGACGATGTGATAAAATCCGCAGGCTACCGCATAGGGCCTTTTGAAGTGGAATCCGTGATTATGGAAATTCCTTACATTCTTGAATGCGCTGTAACGGGCGTGCCAGACGAAGTCCGCGGGCAAGTAATCAAAGCCACAATCGTGCTTAAAGGAAAACCCCCTTCGGAAGAACTTAAAAAGGAAATCCAAAAATATGTTAAAGAACACACCGCCCCTTACAAATACCCGCGCATAATAGAATTTGTGGACGCTTTGCCAAAAACAATAAGCGGAAAGATTATGAGGAAAGACTTGAGATAATAAAAAACCGCCGAAAGGCGGTTTTTTCAGCGCACAATGCACAGCGCACAATGATTGATTCTAAATATCATTATAGATTAATCCATAATTCTGCATTCTGAATTCTTAATTCTGAATTAATCCTTCATTGTGCGCTGTGCATTGTGCGCTGTGCGCTGAATTAAATCAATCCAATAACCGCCGTTGCCCTTTCTTCCCTTGCAAGGATTATATCCACATTCGTGGTTTGGTTGTGGGCTTTCATGGTGTCAAGGGCGGTGAGTAAACTTATTTGCAAATCAATAAGCAAATCTTTTCCGCGCGGATAGTTACCGTTTCTTTTTTGGCAACAAGACGGGTGGGCAATACCGCTACCCCTTAAATTGCACAAATCCACAAGCGTTAACCGCTTAAGGCTTTCAAGATATGTAAGCGCGCTGTTAGTTTGCCGTCCGCACGCAAGCGCAACGGTTATAATATCAAGCTGTTTTTCCACTATTTCAATAAGTTCGTCTGCATGGGCGAACGGCATACCGTGCGTTTTTAAGGCTTTGCCGTATTCCCTCGCAAGTTCTTCCATATATCCTATTTCCACTTTTAACCCCGCTTTTTGCATTGTTTTTAATGGTGAGAAAACAACGCCACACTATATATATGCGTGGCGCGCGCTATGTGTTCATTATATTGCAAATTATTGCACACATTTTTGCTTTAAATGTGTTAGAATATTTACACAAACAATAATTGCAATATTTTGCACACGAGGTGAATATGTTACTTGATACAACGGGCAAATTAGTTAAAAAACTTGATTTCCGTGGCACAAAGTTTTCCTACCTTGATAAGGTTTCCGCAAAGGATTTACTTCTTATCATGGCTTCGGCACAGCAGTTGGTTAACGCTAAGGATAGCTTTAAGGCAACCGATCTTTTACCTAAAGATTGGTCTAAAACCATTTATCAGCCAATAATGCAGGCTTGCGAAGAAAACGAAGCGGATCACGCAAAAGCAAGGGCTGCGGCTAACCGCCTGTTCGGCGTAATTATTAAGCAAGCCCTAATAATGACACCCCTATTATTCAGCCAAACAAGTGGCGGTGAATGGGAAGGGGTTGTGTACTCAAGGGAATCGCTTGATTTCTAATTACTTAAGTATAGAATCTAAGTGTCGCGGTGTGTCAGCGCACAATGCACAGCGCACAGCGCACAATGAAGGATTCTAAATCTTATTATTAGTTAACTAATCCATAATTCGTACTTCGTACCCTGTACTTCGTACTTAAATAAATAATTCCACCATTGTGCGCTGTGCATTGTGCGCTGTGCGCTGAAAAAACAGAAAAATGCTTGATTTTAGATTTGTTGCAGAAAATATAGAACTTATTGAGAAAAAGTGCCGTGATAGACGGCTTAGCCTTGATTTAACGCCCGTTAAAGAACAGGCTACTAAAAGGAAAAACCTCATAAGAGATGTTGAGGCTTTGAAGGCACGCAAAAATACCGTGAGTGCGGAAGTTGCCACGATTAAAAAGGCGGGTGGAAATTGTGATAGCCTTATCCTTGAAATGCGCGAAACTGGCGATAAGATTAAGGAAATGGATTCACTTCTTTCCGAAGTTGAAGAATGGTTAAGCGAATTTATGTTTAACATTCCTAACCTTGTGGACGACAGCGTGCCAATCGGCAAGGACGCAGAGGATAACAAAGAGGTTAGGAAATTTCTTGAACCCACCAAATTTAGCTTTAAGCCCCTGCCTCATTGGGAAATAGGTGAAAAGCATGATATTCTTTCGGCTTCACTCGGCGCAAGGATAGCGGGCGCGCGGTTCACCGTTTATAAAGGAATGGGGGCAAAACTTGAACGCGCAATTATCAATTTAATGCTTGATACGCACGGCGAAGCAGGCTATACCGAAATTTTTCCGCCCTTCCTTGCAAACCGCGAAAGCATGATTGGCACGGGGCAACTTCCCAAATTTGAGGAAGATATGTTCCGCGTGGCAAACACTAATTTTTATTTAGTGCCTACCGCCGAAGTTCCCGTAACGAATTTATTCAGAAATGATATTATAGACGGCGCAAAACTTCCAATTAAATACACCGCTTACACGGCTTGCTTCCGCGCGGAAGCTGGAAGTGCTGGCAGAGATACAAGGGGGCTTATCCGCCAACACCAATTTAATAAGGTGGAACTTGTGAAGTTTGCGCACCCGGACGAAAGTTTTAAAGAACTTGAAAGCCTAACGGCAGACGCTGAAAAAATCCTAAAACTATTAAAACTTCCTTACAGAGTTGTTATGCTATGTTCGGGCGATACGGGGTTTAGCAGTTGCAAAACTTACGATTTAGAAGTTTATATGCCAAGCTATGAAAGATATGTGGAAATCTCAAGCTGTTCTAACTTTGTGGATTTTCAAGCACGGCGTGCAAATATCAAATTCAGGGACGAAAGCGGAAAATTGCGCCTTGCCCACACCTTAAACGGTTCGGGGCTTGCCGTGGGCAGAACTGTGGCGGCAATTTTAGAAAATTACCAACAAGCAGACGGCAGTGTGATAATCCCCGAAGTGCTGAGGAAATATGTGGGGGCGGAAAGGATTTAGCGCACAACGCACAGCGCACAGCGCACAATGAAGGAATTATTTATTAAGTACGAAGTACGAATTGTGGATTAATTAACTAATAATGATATTTAGATTCCAACCCTGCACCCTGCATCCTGCAACCTGCACCCTCAATAATAATATATAGAATCCACCATTGTGCGCTGTGCGCTGTGCATTGTGCGCTGAATTAAGAAATATGTCCAAAAAAGATAAAGAAAAAGCTGAAAAGAAAGAAAAAACGGGTTCGGGTGAGGCACTCGGTTCTTTGCTACGCGTTATTGTGGGCTTTTTTAAGGTTTTATTTAAAATAATTACCTTTTTCGGGCTTTGGGCGCCTGCGCTTTACGCACTTTTCGGCGTTATTCTGCATTATTCTTCGGGGTTTGATCCCTTTCAGGACGGCGGAAATTCGCGCCTTTTTTGGGTGGGATTCGCGCTGTGCCTTGTTACCACAATAATAATTTTTATAAACAATTTATTCGTTAAGCCTATTAAGAATATTAGAAAGGGCTATAAAAACCCTGTTTGGAAAAAGGGCGAAGAGGAAAGCGAAGATAAAAAGGGTGCGAAAAAAACCAAAAGCAAGGAAAGCGCAAAGCCTAATCAAAAGGCAGAACCTCAAAACGCCCCCAAAGGAAAAGTGCCACCCAAGCGCGAAGAGATTCAAAGGCCAAAACCGCAAGGCGGGCAATCTTACGCGCCTGAAAGAGAAATGCCACAAATCTATTTTAGCGCACGCGAACCCGATACGCTTGTGCATGAATATAAGGATAGATTTGAGGTTTATAAAATAAGAAACGGCAAACCTTATATAGATAGGGTTGAATTTAAATAATTTTAAGAGTTAGCTAATGGATTCAAATATAACCGCCGAAAAGGTTAAAAAAGAGAGAAAAAAGCGCGCATGGGAACTGGACTTTTTGCGCGGTTTATCCATTCTCTTGGTTGCAATGGATCACACTTTTTACGATATGGCGCACCTGTTCGGTTGGGGCTGGAAAGATTCTGGGGTTACCGCGCTTGAAAAAGCGCAAGCCTTTTCGCTTGGCTATCTACAATCAGCTTTGCGCTTTTTTTGGTGGCCTATCTTTATTTTTATCTTCTTTTGCGTGTCGGGCATTTGCACTGCCTTTAGCAGAAATAACCTTTGGCGCGGAATTAAACTTTCCATAGTCGCCCTTGCACTATCTGGCGCTACTTATCTTCTGGACACTTCGGGCGTTGCCGAAGGTTCAACAATAGTATTCGGGGTTATCCACTGCATTGCGGTGTGCATAATTGTTTATGCGTTTATTGAGGTTGCGGTTAACTTTTTTGCCAAAAACAAAAATGTTAAAAAGTACATTAAAGCAGGAATTTCCTTTGCAATTGCTTTAACCGTGCTTATCCTTAACGCGGTTTATAATGTGAATTATAGAAATGTAAGCGTTTCCGCTGAATATGTGGTAACAAGCCACTTCTTGGGGGGGCTGTTTGTGTACACAAGAGATTTTTGGCTTATAAGTTCGGATTACTTCCCCCTGCTTCCGCACCTTGGGTTTTTTATGTTCGGCGCAGGGCTATCCGCCATTATATATCCTAATAAAAAATCCCTTCTTCCCTCTCTTGATCGCGCTTGGCATTTGCCCGTTACTATCCCCGGCAGATTCTCACTAATCGTATATGTGGGTTCCCAAATAGCTGTTATCGGAATCCTTGTAATAGTTAATTACGCATATTTGGGGTATTGGTTTTAAAATATGAAAGCATTCTATATTGAAAAAGACATTTATATAAACCCTGTGGACACGGAAAACATTGATTATGTTTTCTCGCCACGATATGGGTATTTGAAGTTAAATAAAAATAAGAAGATAAGGGGCGGTGAAGCGTTTTTGTTCGGCACTTATAACAACTTGTTTTTAAAACTATATCACGCAAGCCACCTTTCGTACACTAATCTTAAAAAACTTCAAGCCATGCTTGAGATTGATATAAGGAATCCTTTTATCCTTTGGCCCAAAGATTTAATTTTTTACGAAAATAATTTCGTGGGCTATGTTATGGACGAATTAAAGGATTGCCGTTCTATAGACGAACTACGGGACGAAAATTTTGCGTCTTTTAAAACGCTTGATAGGTTCGTTATCGTTAAAAACTTTTTGAAAAATATTGCGTATCTTCACAAGAAAAATATCCTTGTGGGGGATATGAAGCTGGATAATATCCTTGTTAAGCAAAATAAGGAAGTTTATATTATAGACACGGGAAGTTTCCAAGTAGAGGATTACCCTTGCGCCGTTTACCACAGAGATTACACAGAAAGGAAATTAACGGAAGAGGAACTAAAGCAAAGCCTAAGAGAATTAAAGGACGAATTTTACCCGATAAATAAAATTATATTTGAAATCCTTATGCTTAAAACCCCCTATTATAATAAGGATAATATAGAGATAGACGCCGAGGGTAGCCGTGAATTTCATTACCCAATGAACGCAGACGAAGCAGGCAAAAACCCCCCTCTTCACATAAAAATTTGGCTTTCGCTTAGCCCTGCCATGCGTGGATTTTTTAAGGATTACTATAAGGACGGAAAAATTACACCGCTAAATGTGTGGATTGAGGAACTTGAGAGGTTTATCGGGGAAAAGCAGTAAGTACGAAGTACGAATTAAGGATTAATTCAGAATTAAGAATTCAGAATGCAGAATTGTGGATTAATTCCTAACAGAACCCCGCAGGGGTGAAATGTGCATAACCCCATGCAAGCGGTAGCGAAGCTTGGGGTAAGGCAAAGGAATGTGGGTAGCAACACAAAACCCACCTTTCTGCCATTGGCAGAAAGGTGGGTTTTGTTTGTGTAGGTTAGCTTGCCGTACCGTCCTTAGCCACGGGTTTCACCCATGGTTATCCAAATTCTGCCCGCTTGGGGGCAGTTACGGATTTTTCCATAATTTGTACTTCATAATTCTTACTGTTTCATTTTCCTCACCTCATATAAAATCAAACTTCCCGCAACTATCGCGGCGGCGAAGTCTGCCACTGCGCCAGAGTAAAGCACGCCGTCTATTCCAAAAAAGAGTGGCAGGATTAGAATTAAGGGTAGCAGGAATATAACTTGCCGTGTGAGTGCAACCGTTACCCCCCTAATGGGCTTGCCTATGCCCGAAAATAGGTGCGCGCCAAGGGGTTGAACCCAATTAAGCGCGGTTAGCATTAAAAATATTCTAAAGTATTTTACGGCAAATTCATTAAATAGTTCCCCTTTTACCCCAAAAATCCCTATTATTTGCAATGGGAAAATTTGAAACAGCAAAAAAGCAATTATGGAAACGGCACTAACGGCAATAAACGCCTCAAAAAGCACGCGCTTTACGCGTTCGTACTGCCCTGCCCCAAAGTTATAGCTGATTATGGGGTGCGCGCCCTGCGCCGTGCCGATTACTATGGAAAGATAAATTATGTTAATTTTTGTGATAATTGCAAAAACCGCTTGAGGGATTTCCGCGCCGTACACGCTTGCTTCGCCGTACTTTTTAAGCATATTGTTCATAACAATTTGAAGTGCCATAAGCGAAGTTTGGTTCACAAGGGGGCTTGCGCCCAGCCCTGCGATTTTTAGCATTAAATTAAAATCAGGCTTAAAATGCTTTTTAGTAAGTTTAACCCTTTTGAATCTAAAGAAGTACGCCACCGTGAACGAAGCAGACACAAACTGCGCAATAACCGATGCCCACCCTGCGCCCTTTATGCCAAGGTTTAGCCAAAGAATAAAAACTGCGTCCAAAATCACATTCAGCACCGCGCCCGAAAGCACGCAGAACATTGCGTATTTGGGGCTACCGTCCCCACGGATTATCACGCTACCGCCCACCGTAAAAGTTATTAACGGAAAGCCTAACAGCACAATGCGCGCATAATCTTTTGCAAGCGGAAAAGTAATATCGGTTGCGCCGAACGCAACCAACACCGAATCAAGAAACACGCTTAAAAATATGGCAAGAAGAACGCTTAAAACGCCAAGCATTACGATTCCGTTTCCCACCGCCTTTCCTGCGCTTTCGCGGTTTTCTCTGCCAAGTTCCAAATTATAGAATGCAGTTGTGCCTATTCCGCAAAGAAGTGAAACGGCTGTGGTAAGCGTGGCAAGCGGAATAACTGAGGCAATAGCGGCGTTGCCCGCACTGCCGATAACATGCCCGATAAAAATCTGATCCACAATTTTATAAAGCGCGCTAACGAGGTTTGCAATTATCGCAGGCACAGCAAAACGCACAAGTAGCCTTGTGATTTTTTCATACCCGAGGGGATTTTTATCATTTAGCGCAACCGTATCATTCATTTACAAATTTATTCTAACACGAACAACACGCTGTATGATATACTTTAAAGAGAGTTTGGAGGCGGTAATGAAATTAAATTATGTTAAAACTATTAAAGTGGGCATAGCATTTGCTATTTGCATGGCATTTTGGACGACTTATAACTTCGCAATGCCCCTGCTTCTTGAAAATGCTTACGGATTTTCAAATACCTTAAGGGGTTTGATTATGGGCGCGGGTAGCTTTATCGGGCTTATTCTTTTGCCTATATTCGGCAAACTTTCGGATAACACAAAAGGCAAGGTGGCAAGGTTCGGCAAAAGAACGCCTTACATATTTATAGGCACAATCGTAACGGTTTTGCTTATGGCGTTTGTTCCGCTTTCGGCAACTTCGCAACTAAATAAAGCGGTTGATTTAAGAAAAGAGATTACAAATACGGCAGTTGAGGGATATTCGTATACGGACAGCAAAGGAAAAACTTATAACAACGCAAGCGAACTTTACACAATGATTTACGAAAAAGGCGCGGAAAATTCAGACTATGCGGATTACGCATATTTAAAAAACAACGGCATTGATTCCTTAGCCAAGTACCTTGCTATTGCAGAAAACCCAAGTTCGGGGGATTACGATAAGTTCGTGAAAACAGGCATAAACACTTACGCAAGCGATGAAGTTTTTGAAAAGCTAACCAAAACCAACGGTGGCGGTGTGGCGGGGTTTATGGTGATTTTATTCTTCGCGCTTGTGGCGGTGGCAACCTTTAGAAGCCCTGCCGTTGCCCTCATGCCCGATGTTACCCCCAAACCTTTAAGAAGCCCCGCGAACGCAATAATCAACCTTGCAGGGGGGCTTGGCGGTGCGCTTGCTTTCATAATTTACACGGCGGTTTTCCTATTTAACCCCACGGGGTACACCCTTGTTTTCGGGCTTACTGCGGGGGTTATGCTAATTTTGCTTGCGCTTTTTGTGAAATTCGTTAATGAACCGAAAATGGTTAAGGAATGTGAGGATTTATGCCTTGAATATAACTTAACTGACGAAGAAGAACAAAAAGCAGAAAGTGAGAACAGCGAACTCATATCCGCAGACGCAGGGCAGGACACAAAGAAACGCGCAAAACTTGTTTCGTTTTGCTTGATTCTTGCGTCCATTTTCATGTGGTTTTTGGGATACCAAGCGATAAACGCGAACCTATCCATATATTTAACCAAAACGCTGAACATTGAACCGGGGTTCGGCGGAATAATCACAGGGGTTTCTATGGGAATATCCGCAGTGGCGTTTATCCCAGTGGGAATGCTTGCAGGGAAAATCGGCAGAAAGAAATCAATTATAATAGGATTCTTTTTGGCACTCGTTTCATTTATATTGATTTTCTTCTTTGCTTCCGCGCCTGTAACCGCGGTTGCCGTTCTGTTTACCGCGTTCTTCTTGATTTCGGGATTCGGCATGATAATTGCGAATGTGAACACTTTCCCTATGGTTGTGGAACTTTCAGATAAAAAAAGCATAGGAAAATACACTGGGCTATATTACACCGCAACTATGAGTTCGCAAGCAATAACCCCCTTTATTGCAGGGCTTATTATGGATAGGTGGGGCAATAAATTTATGTTTCTTTACGCAGTGTTCGCAATCGCGGTGGGAATTGTGCTAATGATGCTTGTGAAGCATGGGGATAGTAAGCCTGTACCAAAAAGCAACGCATAATGCGGGGCATTATGTGTTAGGCCATAGGCCATAGGGCATAGGCCATAGTAATTGAATTTTCTAATTCAGAATTGTGGATTAAATAATAAATTGAATTTTCTAATTCAGAATTGTGGATTAAATAATAATGAGATTTAGAATCCACCCCTATGCCCTATGCCCTATAACCTATGCCCTCTTATAAATCATAATACTTCTTAAACTCAATCGGGTGTGGCATCATGTTAACTTCTTCTGCGTCTTTTCTTAATTTTTTAAGCTGACTTGTGATTAGTTCTTTGCTGAAAACACCGCCGTTTAATAAAAACTCGTGATCTTTTTCTAATGCGTCTGCGGCTTCGTCTAAAGATTTGGGAAGAGATTTAACGGTTTTCTTTTCTTCCTCTGTGAGGTTGTACATATTTTTATCATAAGGCCCGAAACCGAGTGCAGTGGGGCAGGATTTCTTTTGAATGCCGTCTATCGCCGCCATTGCTATTGCCGAAAAGCAAAGATAAGGGTTGGCGGTGGCATCTGCGGGGCGGAATTCAAAGCGTTTGTCCTCTGGTTTAATTGCGTACCCCGGGATTCTTATAACGCTACTGCGGTTGGCAGTGGCAAAGCAAATTGTTACAGGGGCTTCATACCCCGGGACAAGCCTTTTATACGAATTTGTGGAAGGGCAACAAAACGCGGTAAGCGCAGAGGAATGTTCTAAAATTCCGCTTATTGCGTGAAGCGCGATATCGCTTAAATTGGAATATCCGCCCTCTTTATAGAAAATGGGCTTACCTTTGTTGAACATTTGGAAATGGACATGCATTCCGCTACCGCATTCGCCGAAGAAGGGCTTGGGCATAAATGTAATGGTTTTATCATTTGCAACAGCCACATTTTTAAGGATATATTTTAGCTTTTGGCTTCTATCCGCCATTTCCTTAAGCGTGGCAAATTCAACCTCAATTTCCACCTGCCCAGGCCCGCCGTTTTCGGAATGGTGATATTTAACAGGGATATTATTTTCTTCCAAAATCCTAACAAGTTTATTCCTTAAATTATTGCTTACATCAAAGGGAATATCCGCATGATACCCCTTATTGCGCATAACCTTATAGCCTTTGTTTTTGCCGAATTCGTCATAAGGGCTGTTAATGCTGTTCCATGCGCCTTGGGCGGAATCAAGGTGAACTTCTATGTGGTTCATTTCGGTTCTAAATTCCATATTATCCAAAACATAAAATTCAAATTCAGGCCCGAACAGGCAATTATCCGAAATTTTGGCATCTTTCATAAACTTTTCTGCTTTTTCTGCCACAAACCTTGGATCGCTTTCAAAGCGGACATAGCCGTTATTTATCCTATAAATATCCCCGATCATGGAAATTGTGGGGGTTTCTTGGCACGGATCAACGAACGCAGAAGTTATATCGGGAATAAAAACCATGTCAGACTTTTCCACAGTTAAAAACCCGTAACTGCTTCCGTCAAAGCCGATTCCCTTTTCTAAAAGATCCTTATTAAACCTTTCCACAGGGATTGAAAGGTGATGCCACCTGCCGTCTAAATCAATTTCTTTAAAATCAATAATTTTAATGTTGTGCTTCTTAATCAATGCAATTACATCTTCGTATGTTTTAATCACTTGCTTCTCCTTAAAATCCGCTTTCGCGAGGGTTACATTTATTTTAACAATTATTTAGAAAAAAGTCTACGACTTTTTTTAGGGTGCAGGTTGCAGGGTGCAGGTTGCAGGGTTGGAATCTAAATATCATTATTATTTAATCCATAATTCTGAATTCTGAATTCTGAATTAAATATTTCCTTGGTGGATTCCTTAAATCAATTCCACATTGATTGCCCAAACGGTATCCGTTAACTGCAACGGCTTATCCGTCATACAAATGACTGCACCATTGCCCGCTTGCTTATCCTTGAATTGAGATAAGAGGTGGAAGCAAGAACACATTGCCTTGTTAAGATCTGCGCTTGCCTTTATTTCAATGGGGTAAAGAACATTTGCTTCCTCTATTATTAAATCAATTTCGCGCTTATCTTTATCGCGGTAAAAATAAATCTTTGGGGAACTGTTGCCACTGTTATAATAGGATTTAAAAATCTCGCTTGCCACATAGGTTTCAAAAATTGCGCCCCACATTGCGCCGTTCGTCATTTGCTTGGGGGTATCCCAACCCCCCAAATAGCAAACCAACCCCGTGTCAAGCATATACATTTTGGGCGTTTTAATCATTCGGCTTGTAGCATTATTATAATAAGGTTGCACCAAAACCACAAGTCCGCTTGCTTCAAGCACTGAAAGCCAGCTTTTTACAGTGTTAATTTCCTTACCGCAAACCTCGCCAAGTGCCAAAAGGTTTAATTCTTGCCCTGTGCGCGATGCCACCGCATACAAAAATTTCATAAATGCGACTTCGTTTTGAATGTTTACAATCTCACGGACATCTTTTTCAATATAGGTTTTAACATAAGATTCATAAAAATTTGACCAAGCCAAAGAATCATACCCGCCAGAATTCATTTCGGGGTATGAACCTCTGTGAATTTGTTCGGCGGTTTTATTATAATCAAGTGCGGGTGCATCTTTCTTTTTCAGAAGTTGCCCGTGTGTGGGAAGAAACGGTTCACGGAATGTGCTTTTGTTAATCTCGCGCCTTGATAGCCCTGCCATTTGCACAATTCCTGCCCGCCCCGCAAGGCTTTCGGTAACATTTTTCATAAGGCGGAAACTTTGCGAACCAGTGAGAATATACTTTGCGCCGTAAGTCTTATTTTCCGCGTCTATCTCGTTAAAAATTACTTCGTCAATATCTTCCTTGATATACTCAAATAACTCTTGGGCTTTTTGAATTTCGTCAATAATCACTTTGCCTGCACGCGATTTCAAAAAAACAGACGGATTTTCTTTTGCAAGCATAAATTCCGAAGGCTTGTTAAGCGTGATATATTCATGCTCATTAAAAGTCCTGCGAAGCATGGTTGACTTGCCCACCTGCCTTGCGCCCGTGAGAATTACAACGCCTTTACGCTTGGCGATATTATTTATTGTTTCTTCAATGTGGCGTTTAATATACATATTTTCCTCCGACCGATATGCAATCTAATTGCATTATAGTCGCAAATGAGTATATTGTCAAGTATATATTTGCTTGTGGATTCTAAATATTATTGTGAATCAGCGCACAACGCACAACGCACAGCGCACAATGAAGGATTCTAAATCTCATTATTGGTTAATCAATACATAATTCGTACTTCTTACCCATGATAAATAATTCCACCATTGTGCGCTGTGCGTTGTGCGCTGTGCGCTGGAAATAATTCTTAATTCTGAATTAAATAATCCTTAAGTTCCCCCACCGTTTCCGCAATCACAGTTGCGCCTGCGGTTTCAAGTTCTTCTTTTTCGCCGTAGCCGTAAAGCACACCGATACATTCCATGCCGTTTGCTTTTGCGCCAAGAATGTCATATTTCCTATCACCCACCATTACTGAGGTTGCGGGGTTTGTGATTTTTAATGTGTTTAACGCATACTCAATAAGCACCGCTTTATCACTTCTACTGCCGTCAAAAAGCACGCCTGCCACAAGGGTGAAATATTTATATAAATCAAAGTGCTTTAAAATGTTTTCTGCAAAGATTTCGGGCTTTGTGGTGGCAAGCACAAGGGTTTTGCCCCTTTCCTTAAGCGCGGAAAGAAGTTCTTTTATGCCTTCAAATGTTTTGTTTTCATAAATGCCTTTAGTGCTGTAATATTCCCTGTGCTTTGCCACGGCTTCTTCAATCTGTTCGCTACTAAATTTATAATGGTTTTTATAAACCTCTCTAATCGGCGGGCCTATAAACTGCTTTAAATCGCCAAGGGTTGGCAGAGGCACATTATAATCCTTAAGCGAATAAATAACCGCATTATAAATGCCCTCTTGAGAATCCGTTAGAGTGCCGTCTAAATCAAAAAATATGAATTGTTTATCTTTAAAATTATTCATTTTAGGTATCTAAAGCAGTGGTTTCGGTTTCCTTTATATCAAAAACGCGTGTGAAGTTTACAAAGAACAAGTAGAAGTAAGTCAGGATCAATGCCACGAATTCATAAAACGCCATTTGCTTAAATATGGATATTAAAATTATATTTGCAAGCATTAGCGTAAAGTAAATCACTGATAAAATTATGTACCTTTTATCCCGCTTCAACAGCATTTTAAATATAGGAAACAGCAAAGCGAAAAAGCAGAATATCGCAAATAAAATAGAAGTTACCATGTGGGTATAGTAAGGCGCAGGGGCTTCACCCATTACGCTTCCTGTGATAATTAAGCACACCAACCCCGCCACAAGAAAGCCTAAGCCAAGGCGGGATTTACATTGTGTGCGCTTATAAAAATAAGGAATGTTAACCAAAAGCGCAAGCCCCGAAAGCAAGCACCACACGGCAAACAACGCATGGTTGCTTCTGCCCATTTGGCTTAAAGAAACCTTAAAAGGATTCTCAATATCCAAATAAAACATACCGTAAGTAAGCCCTGCGATTAGGGTGGAAAGGGATAGAAGTTCGCTGTTGAAGATTTGCTTTAGTTTCATGATTGAATTGATTAGGTACGAAGTACGAATTGAGGTTTAATTAAGAATTCAGAATTCAGAATTGTGGAATTCCTTTTGGTGATTGGTGGTTGGTGATTGGTGGTTGGTGGCGGAATATTATTTATAATGAGATTTAGATTCCATAATTCGTACTTCGTACCTTGTACTTCGTACTTATCTATAATGATATTTAGAATCAATAATTCTGAATTCTGAATTCTGAATTCTGAATTATCTCTTCCGCCTTCCTCTCTGTTCCTTCGGCGGGGATTTTACAAATACCGTCATGGGGTAGGGGTGTTCGGATTCAATATCTATTTTTTTGTTGATTAGCTTTTCTATGCCTGCAAGATAGGGCTTTTCGTCATAATCGCAGAGTGAAACGGCTACCCCAGTTCTGCCTGCCCTGCCTGTGCGCCCTATGCGGTGAACATAGGTTTCGGGTTCGTTAGGAAGTTCGTAATTGAAAACATGGGAAATATCGTCTATATCCAAGCCCCTTGCGGCGATATCAGTGGCAACAAGAACTGCGGTTGCACCACGCTTGAAGCTACTTAGCGCATTTTGCCGTGCGGTTTGAGATTTATCGCCGTGGATTGCCGAAGCGCGAATGCCCGAAGTGCCAAGTTTTTTCGTAAGCCTATCCGCACCGTGCTTTGTCCTTGTGAAAATTAACGCAGAAGTTACTGGCAAATTCTTTAAAAGATACACAATTAAATCAGGCTTTTTATCCTTATCTGTGAATAAAATCCATTGTTCAATGGTATCCACCGTGCTTGAAACAGGGGTAACCGCCACATGAACAGGATCATTGAGTATAGTTTTGGATAGCTTTTGGATTTCGGGGGGCATTGTTGCGCTGAAAAAAAGCGTTTGCCTTTCCTTGGGCAAAAGGCTTACTATCCTGCTGACATCGGGCAGAAAGCCCATGTCCAACATACGATCCGCTTCGTCAAGCACCAAGATTTCCACAAAAGAGGGATCAATATGCCCCTGCCACACAAGATCTATAAACCTGCCGGGGGTTGCGGTTAAAATATCCACGCCCGCTTTAAGCATTCTTACCTGCCCTTCCTGCCCCACACCGCCCATGATTAGCCCTGCCCTAAGTGGCATAAGTTTGCCGTAGGCTTCAAAAGATTCGTCTATCTGCATGGCAAGTTCACGCGTGGGGGTGAGGATTAAAGCCCTAATCATTTTGGGCTTTTTGCCGTATTTGGGCGGTGCGCTGGCAAGCCTGTGCAAAATCGGCACTGCGAAAGCGCAAGTTTTCCCCGTTCCCGTTTGCGCGCAACCCAAAATGTCCTTCCCTAAAAGCGCGGGCGGAATTGCCTGTTCTTGAATGGGTGAGGGTTCTTTATATCCCTTGAGGCTGATTGCCTCAGCAAGCCTCTTATCAAAATTAAAATCGTTAAATGTCATTTGTTTTTATCCTACTTCGTCAAATACTCACATTAAGCCTGAAAGTCATCATTAGATGCCCGTCTACAGGGGTTGTGTACGCTTCCCACTTGGGGAATGCTTGCCCTTGCAAATTGCGCCATTGCGTGGGCATATAGTCGTTTATTTTTTCAAAAACCGCGGAAGCACCAAGCTGAGGTTCGCCCTCGTAATCCCCTGCCAAGATAAACTCAAAGCAGATTACGCGGTTTTCAGTGGGATTTCCTTTGGTAAGCGCGTCTGCAATTTTCTGCGCATAGCCGTCTTGCTTTTGCGCGTCTTCCACGGTGGCAAGAACCCAAATTTTCTTTTCTTCTTCAATATCTTGATTTAAATCATAGTTATTTTCAGCCATGGATTCAAAAGCCGTTCCGTAAGTTATCCTTTCATAATATGCACCGCGGATAACATTCATATCGCTGTACGATCTCAATAGATAGCGGTGAGTTTGAATTTCGCCACCGTAATGTCCGCCTGCCATATTGCCCCAAGTGGCATCGGAAATGTACCATTCGCCGTTAATCAGCGTTCTGTTCCAAGTATGCCCCCCGTACGCACCGCTTGTGGGGCTTTGAAGCGTTCTTCCGCTTATCTTGGTTGAGGTTACCCCAAGCATCCAGCACATGAGGTTAAAGGCTTTGGCAATTCCGTCACAAACGGCTGAACCGTCCATAACGCCCTCAATATTAAATGCTTTGTAAAATGAAAGGCAATCCCCTGCCCCGATTGCATTCGGTTCTGAAGACCAGTCTGCCCCCCTGTAATCATAGCTTACGGTTTTGGTTAAATAATCATAAACCGCATGAACCTTTTCGGCATCGTTCATGGTTATATCCGCAATTGCCCTCACTGTCTCTTCTGCCCACGCGAGTGCCACTGACGCTTCACTGCCCGAAACAGGCACAGGGCGTTTGCCGAGTGAAATGGCAAAAAATAATTCATTGCTTGTTTTCACGCTTATTGTTTCGCTGTTTGATTCATAAGGTAATTTTATTTCTTTGTCTATACCCGCACCGTAATGAGGATCTTCATGAGAAGTTTTGTGGGTTTTGGTTGCCCCCCCAGGGGTATCCTTGGGGGAAAGTTCGGGAAGCACATAAATTTCCACCTTAAATGTTACGCTTGTGTTTTCGGTAACAAGACGGCTGAAAGCAGAAGTATCGCCGTACACATCAAAGGCAAGTGAAAGAAGTTCTTCCGTGCTTGATTTTCCGCTTAAGCCCGTAGGCACAATTCTTCCGCTGTTAGTGTAAAGATTTCTAATATCGTCATACACAAAGGGGATATAAAGTTCGCGTTCGTAGCCCACTCTTCCTGCTTGAATTCCGTCTGTAAGCGTTTTGCCGTTTTTGTACTCTTCGGGGCGGAATTTAAGGATATAATTTAAAAAGTTTCCAAGTTCTTTCACATTCGCGATATATCTGTTAAACCCAAAGCCAAAATTTTCTGCTTGCAGGTAATACGGATTAACATTAGAACCGTTCATATACACATTTTCGGGGATTTGCCCTTCGCTGTACACGAAAGGACTTGTTTGAATATATCTTTCCCCCCTAATTGTTATCGTAAAGCCCTCACAAAGCGTGGCAATTTCTTCGGGAATATATACCCCTGTTTTTGTGAAAAGATTGGGGTGCGTTCTTGAAGAAAGGGTTTGAAGTGCGCTTCCCTCACGCGTGGTATTTTGGATTCTTACTTCAAAGTGGCTATCGTAAGCAAGCGCGTCCCAACGGACGAACGGCACAGGCTTTCCGCTTAAAATCGCGCCGTCAAAGAACACATTAAAGATTTCTTGCCCTTCGTCTGAATAGTCCACACTCATATTCGCAACCGTGCGTTCAAATGTGTGTCCGTCCTGATTCTTTAGTTCTATGCCCTTAATCATAGGCACGCAAATAATGTCAAAATTTCCTTGGGTGGGGAATGCAAAAAGAAGTTGCCCCATGGGTGCGTTGCCGATAACCACAGGCGGGGTGGGGTGTCCGATTGCCTTTCTTTCCCCTGTTTCGCGGTTATAAAGAAACCATGCGTAGCCGTCTGGCGGATACTGATCACTTGGTGCTTGCGCCCTAAATTCCACTAATTCACCCACTTGAAAGCTGTTTTGGCTGGTGGTTTTTCTCACATCAAGGGTAACAAGAGGGTTATAAACGAAAATTGGATTAAGGGTAAGCGTTTGCACATCTGAACCCGATTTTAGCACTGCGCTTATTGTGTAACCGCTTGTGTTGTTCTGGCTTGCGAGTTTTAAAATCGGATCATTAGGATTAACTACTATTGATTTTTGGTTATTAAAATCATTTCCGCCGAAAACACTGCCGTTCATTTGCCAAGTTATATCGGGGTGAGGATCGCTACCTTTTAAATTAAAAGGTTCGGTATCTGAATATGCGTTAGAAGTGGAAACGGTTATGCGGAAATTTTCAAATTCCCCCATTATCTGCTTATAGGGGGATAGTGAGGTTGCAGGCACGCCTGCCCGTTCGCTTTGCAAGGAAATATTATAATCAAGGGGTTGAAACAAAATGTCCAGCGGAAGTGCTGTTTCCACATTATCCACATCTTGCGCCCTCACAAGAAGTGAGGTGTAACCCTTTTTAAGTGCGGTAACGCTTCCCGTATGCCCTTCCTGCGTTACAGACGCAAGTTCGGGATTTAAAATGCTGAACCTTACATTGCCGATAGCAAAATCGGGAATTATCACTGGGGTTATCTTAAGCGGTTCGCTTCCTATGCGCACAGTTTCTCTTGCGGTGTTAAAGCGGATTTCTTCAATTTCGCCCGATCTTACCCGAACCCTAACCGTACGGAAAATGCTGGTTTTTTCCACACTTTCCACCCTAACGGTGAATGCAGTGCCTTCGGGGGTTACGAACCCTTTAGAAGTTAACCGCCCTGTGTTAGCGTCTATATTAAAAAATTCCGCCGCCCCTGCTTCCACGAATCTGAATCTAAGCCTCTTGTTTGTGGCGTTTTCGGGCAAAGCGCGCGCCTCTATCACGCGGGAACTAAATTCGCCCGATACTGCAAGATCAAGAGTAGCCCTCGCCACTTCCACATCTTCCACAGGAATAGTTCTTCCCGTGCAAGCGGTAAGTGCAACTAAGAAAAATAAAAGTGAGATTAAAATAAGTAAGGCTTTTTTCATGTTTGTAATAGCTATCTTAACACATACGCGCGTATGTGTCAATGTATGTGTGAATAAACTTTACTTTTATATTACTCTTAGTGTATAATCTTTTGTAGAATGAACGGCTTTTTACCAAAATTATCCTGCGTTCTTAGCGAAAAGCAGGCAAGATTGCTTCCCCCGCAGGTTCTTTCCTTTGTGGGCGATAGCGTGCAGACGCTTTTTGTGCGTGCCGAACTTGCAGTAAACACTCTTGGAAGCGCAGGAACGCTTCACAAAAAAGCCTCAGCCGTAATCAATGCAACCTCGCAAGCAATCACTCTTCAAAAAATCCGCCCCCACCTAACCGAGGACGAAGAGAACATTTTTAAGCGTTGCCGAAACTCAAAAGGCGAAAACCACGCCAAAAACGCAAGCGTAACGGATTACAAAACCGCTTCGGGCTTAGAGGGGCTTATCGGATTCTTGTACCTTACTGGGGCGAGTGAGAGGCTGGGGGAACTTTTGGCGCATGGCAATGAGCCAAAAGAAAATGAAGAATGATGGATTCTAAATATCATTATGTGTCAGCGCACAACGCACAGCGCACAGCGCACAATGAAGGAATCTAAATATCATTATATAATCAATCCATAATTGTACTTTATACCTAAATAAATCATTCCACCACTGTGCGCTGTGCGTTGTGCGCTGTGCGCTGAAAAAATCCAACCACCATGATAATAGAAGGCATTAACACAGTAATTGAAACACTTGAAAGCGGTGCAACGGTAGAAAAAGTTGCCGTGCAAAAGGGCAATTTTTCCACGCGCGTTAATAAAGCGGTGTCGCTTGCGAGGGAACGCGGTGTGCGCGTATCCTTTGAGGAAAAGAAACGGCTTGACGAATTGAGTGCCACTGGCAGGCACCAAGGCATTATCGCTTTTGTTACCGAATTTTCGTATACTTCCCTTGAGGATATTCTTTTGGCAAACAAGAAAAAGGGTAAACCTCTTTTGCTTGTGCTTTTGGACGGAATTCAAGATCCGCATAATTTGGGCGCGATTTTAAGATCAGCAGACGCCTCGGGGGCAGACGGGGTTGTTATCCCTAAGCACCGCAGTGTTACCGTAACCGAAACGGTTATTAAGGTTTCCGCAGGTTCGGCGTCCCATGTTCCTGTGGCAAAAGAGGGAAATATTAACGATGTTATCCGCAAACTTAAGAACAATTTTGTGAATGTGTACGGCGCGGATATGGGTGGCGAATCAGTGTACACCACGGATTTAACTAAAGATACCGCCATAATTATAGGCGGTGAGGGGTTTGGAATAAGCCACTTAACGGCGAATTTGGCGGATAAAAAAATCTCACTTCCACAGCTTGGCAAGGTTAATTCGCTAAATGCTTCTGTGGCAACGGGGATTTTGCTTTACGAGGCAGTTAGGCAAAGGGAAGGCAAATGAATTTCTGTGACTACGAACAGCTTTTAATCCAATACCGCCCTCTTATCTTTAAAATCGCGCGTGGTTTCTTTTTAAAACACGGCGGTGATACCGAAGATTTAATTCAAGAGGGATATATTGCGCTTTGGCAAGCATTTAAATCGTTTGATTCCAAAAAAAATGAAAATTTTACCGCTTACGCCTCAACCTGCGTGCGGAACAGGATTATAGGGGCGGTTCGCCTTGCAAACACCTCTGCCCCCACGGCAACAATCACAGGGGAAGAACCCGAAGCAAGCATGCCTGATCCTTTGAGGGCATTAGAGGTTCAAGAGGAAACAGAATCGTTACTGCAAACGCTTAAAAACAATCTTTCAAAAAATCAATTTGAGGCGATACGCTTTTACCTTGAGGGTTTTTCGTACAAAGAGATTTCCGAAAAAATGGGAATAAGCACAAAATCTGTGGATAATTTAATAACCGTTTCAAAAAAGAAATTAAGGGAAGTAATCAAATGAAACTTGGAATTGTGGGGCTACCCAATGTGGGAAAATCAACCCTTTTTAACGCTATAACTTCGGCAGGCGCAGAGGCGCAAAATTACCCCTTTTGCACCATTGAACCCAATGTGGGAATAGCCATTGTGCCGGACGAAAGGCTATATAAACTTGCCAAACTTTACAACTGCAAAAAGGTGGTTCACACCACTGTGGAATTTGTGGATATTGCTGGGCTTGTGGAAGGTGCAAGCAAGGGTGAAGGCTTAGGAAATAAGTTCCTAAGCCATATCCGTGAGGTTGACGCAATCCTTCATGTGGTAAGGTGCTTTAGCAATGAAAATATAATTCATGTAAGCGGTGGCATAGATCCCGTCCGCGATATAGAAACTATAAATTTGGAACTCATTTTCGCGGATTTGGATACCCTAACGCGAAGAATTGATAAAACAAGGACAAGCGCGAAAAGTGGCGATAAAAAGCTACTTGACGAACTTGAAACCCTAAATAAAATTTACAAAACGCTTGAAAACGGGCGTGCTTCAAGGGAAACAAAGCTAACGGCGGAAGAAAGAGAATATCTTAAAACGCTTAACCTTTTAACCGCAAAACCCGTGATATATTGTTGCAATATTTGCGAGGGTGGCGAGGGTTCAGACTTCGTTAAAAAAGTGGAGGAATATGCCAAATCTGAGGGTAGCGGTGTACTTACGCTTTGCACTCAACTTGAAGCGGAATTATCAGTTTTGGGTGAGGAAGAAAAAGCCCTTTTTATGCAAGAACTTGGCATTGCCGAAAGCGGGCTTAACCGCCTTATTACCACCTGCTTTAACCTTTTGGGGTTAATGAGTTTTTTAACCGCAGGCGAAAAAGAAACCCGCGCATGGACTATTCCTCTAAACACAAAAGCCCCCCAAGCCGCAGGCAAAATTCACACAGATTTTGAAAAAGGTTTTATCCGCGCCGAAGCAATAAATTGGGAAATTTTGCTTGAATGCGGTTCATATTCCGTGGCAAAAGAAAGAGGCAAAGTCCGAAGCGAAGGCAAAGAATATGTGGTTAAAGAAGGCGATGTGCTTCTTTTTAGGTTCAATGTTTAGCGCAAAATGCGGAACGCATTTTGAGGGCATAGGTTATAGGGCATAGGGTATAGGGGCGGAAAATATTAAATATGAATTAATCAATAATGAGATTTAGATTCCTTCCCTATGGCCTATGACCTATGGCCTAAGCCCTTTGGGCTATTGCCTTAAAATAATGCTTGATTATTTCGCGCGAGTGTTATATAATATAATATGTATATAAAATAGCGGAGAAAAAATGGCTCACGAACAACAGCTAACAAACCCCAAATTATTTAACGCAACTTGGACTGAACGGGACGAGGCGGTTTTTCTTGACTTGCTTGATCGCAAGATAGACGAATTAAAGTTTGAAATGAAGAACTGCGAATCGCCCTATGTTCGCCGTAGGCTTAAAGAAAAACGCATTGAGTACATAGTTATCCGCGAAAAAGTGCAAGCAGGCAGATACGACAGCGCGATTCTTGCCGCAGAAATGGCAAGCTATCAGATTGCAAAATCAAATCCGCAGGCAATCCGCGAGGGCGGTACGCGCAAATATGTGGAATCTTACGAAGAAATTAACTTCAATTTTGATTCATATTTCCGCAAAAACCGCTATTACGGTTCGGCAATGCCCGTGGTAACGCTTATTTTGGTGCTTTTATTCACCTTTTTAATGTTTTTCAGCCTTTTCGTGCCTACAATGGCATCGGTTACATTGGAAGAATCCTTGTTTGGCACATTTTATGAAATAGACGAAACCGCCCCAAGGCTTTCCTTTACCGCCGTGGGTTACTATCGGCTTGACGGTGTTACCGATATCCGCGTACCTAATGACGGGCATTGGCCTCAGCATGTGGTGTACCGTGAGGGCATAGAAGAGGACGATATTCTTTTATTCGGCGAAAAATTTGTGAATGCGCAAGGCGTTGAACCAAGCGATGTTACCTTGTACGGCGATCTTGGAATAGAAGCAATTTATATAAGCACTAAGGACATTTTGCGTGCGTTCTTTTACACACCTGCCATGCGTTCAATGAGTATCGGCTTTGTGGAAAGGTTGCTTGAGGACGAAGGTAGCACCCACTCATGGTATTGGCGCGCGTTCGTTATGCACCGTGAAGACGAAATGGGCTTTAAGTATGACGATCAAGGAAACCTTGATTGGCTTGCGGTAATTCACTATTTTGCTACTTACGGAATGATTTATCTTTTCATAATCGTGTTTGTTCTGCTTATGATTCAAATCATTTCACTGTTTGTAAGAATGTTTACTTACAGCACAAGGAAATTCCATTTCTTGCCGTTTTTGATAATAATCTGTAGCGTTCTATTATTCTTATGCCCCATTTTCGCCAAACTTCATTCGCTTGACAGTCAAGCGGTAAGTGAATCATTCGGTGCGTATTTCAGCATGAGTTGGGAAGCGTTTATGGAATCAGACGGCGTGTTTTCCGCAAATATCTTAGCACTTCTTTCCTTGCCGATAATGGCACTTGTAATGTTTATGCCTTTGTTCTTCCGCAATAAGCGCATTAAGCAGGTAACCTATGTTCCCAAAGGAAACCGCCCCCACACTTATCCGGGGCAGAATTTCCCCACGGCTTCGGGGCATGTGCCTCAAGCGGTTATGAACCCCGCAATGCAACCCCCCCGCCCCCGCCCCCCTGTGGTAAGGGCAATGCCACCTCAGCCCTAGTATCCCCAACCGCAAAAAAGGGTTGCACCCCCTGTTCAGCCCTATTATCCTCAACCACAGGATCCAAATCCTTAACCCCCTGCGCAACCGCCTTATGGATATCCAGGGCAAA